>Ga0307515_10005914_pt1 | contig 24669 bp, 26 predicted proteins | sample 17_EM_MG_FD_194513 | JGI IMG/M metagenome (GOLD analysis project Ga0307515, IMG submission 194513) | Populus trichocarpa ectomycorrhiza microbial communities from riparian zone in the Pacific Northwest, United States - 17_EM | ecosystem: Host-associated > Plants > Roots > Unclassified | place... | reverse complement strand
CTGGAGATTGGGTCGAAGGAACCCTCATGCGCAATGGGAAGAAAATGAAGTACAAGATCAATGGTGCGTGTCTATACCGTATAGCTCTCTATTCTGCATCCTAATCACGTCGTTTTCAGCCTTCTCTACCTTCCTCCTATCTATGGGTGTGACTGCTGGCGTCATCCTCCGTTACGGTCCCGAATCGTTCACTTTCCTCTACGAAAAATGGATTGGTTTCGTCACCGCGTCCTTCGTCATGTCCGTTGTTCAATCCATCTACTGCTACGCCGTTTCGTTCTTCGGCGACAAGTTGCTTGCCTTGGGAGGAAACAGTGGTAACTTCATCTACGATGTGAGTCACTAGGATGTGAATGTGACCACGATACCCATTAACCCGTTTGACAGTTCTACATTGGCCGTGAATTAAACCCAACGATCGGCTCTTTCGACCTCAAGTCATTCAACGAACTCCGACCGGGCTTGATCCTCTGGGCACTCATCGACATCAGTATGGCTTGCGAACAGTACATCCGACGGGGTGGCACGTTGACGGATTCTATGATCCTCGTCCTTGGGTTCCATCTGTGGTATGTTGCAGATGCGGTCTACAACGAGGTACGCACCTTCAAACCTAGCTTTAATTTGCGCTGGAAGTGTTGACACATGGAATAGCCGGCCATCTTCACGATCATGGACATCACAACCGATGGGTTTGGTTACATGCTTGCCGCCGGAGATCTTCTATGGGTCCCTTTCACTTATTCCCTCCAAGCGCGGTACCTCGCCTTTGAGCACGTCGAACTCGGAGGCGTTGGAACCGCAATCGTCGTTGTGGTCGCCTTGACCGGCTATTGGATCTTCAGGAGCGCGAATGGGGAGAAGAACGACTTGCGGAATGGACGCAACCCTAAGAGTAGGTTTGTCGGTAAGGTCGCTTGACTGTGGCTGATTCGCTTGCCGCAGATCTAATTTGGATGAGCACGAAGCGGGGGACTAGGCTCCTTATCTCCGGCTGGTGGGGAAGGTCACGGCACCCCAACTACTTGTTCGTGTTTCGGCTCTTCTGTAGCTTTGGTGTTTTGTTTACATCACTTTCAGCGGTGATTGGTTGATGGCTCTTTCGTGGTCTCTTGCCACTGGCTTCAACTCGCCAATCACATATTTCTACCCCGTCTACTTCTTCGTGCTGCTTGTCCACAGACAACTCCGTGATGATGAGATGTGTGAGGTCAAGTAAGCATGTCCAACCTCGAATCCGTTCTCTTTGCTGACCACTACGGATAGGTATGGCGGGGACTGGGAAATGTACAAAAAGCTTGTGCCATATCGCATCATCCCATATGTCTATTGATCCCGGATCTATTTACTCGCTACTCTCCCTAGCTATTTGCTCTGAAATATGATATTGAATTATGTACAGCATGCGTGGGTCGTCCCAGCTGACTATCGCTCGCATCTTGTCGATCTTGTGCGTGATCCTGGACTGTTCCAATCACCCCAAGCTGTTTCCCTTAACATGATCGGATTCGGTCAACGAAGTTACGCGCCGCTTCCCTTCTTTCACTTTGACCACGATGTCCCTCGCCCTCGCCCCTATCGTTGAGCTCTACCGCTGGGGCTTACAGCCGGCCGTCCCATTTTCGTGGTTCGGCATCCCAATCAGCACAATAGAAGTTGCCGCTGCCGTCCGATTGTGTCTCATTCTCCGGCAGGCCCGAGAGCTTATCGCGAGGGCCTACAAGGCTCAGGCTGCCCAAGCAACCGTGGGTGCTTCAGAGAAAGAGAAGACCGCGGCTGCTGCTCTTGGACCCAAGTTTGAGGAGAAGTCGTTGGTGAGGGACTTGGTCGCTACACTTATCGTCGTCCACGGAGGTGACGCCATAGGTGTGTTCAACATTAAAGACGCCCATATTTTGCGTGTACGTGTCAAACTGATGCGGCCCCCATTCAGCACCTTTGCTAGGCGTACCACCGTCTTTTTTGGTTTCGGGCGTGAATCCCATCACGTATGCACTAATCCAGACGGGGATCGAGTGGATTCCTTCGGTCCCGGACTTGTCTCTCCAGTTAGAACTTCCTCTGTCGTTCCTGGATGCACTGAGCAGGACTTTGTTGCTCGTCCACGTCATTCCTGGGATGGTTTTGAGTAGCCCGTACCCACAGGTCGCCGGCTCTCCCTGGGCGCTGCTCGTGACCTCTCTGGTGCGTTCACTCAACATTCCAGAAACGTGGTTTCACTTTACTAAGGCGTGATTATACCAGTTCGCCGCGAACACCGGCTTCTTCGTCTTAAACCTGACCAACTTCCTCCATCCCACGCCACTGTCGTTCACTACCCCTTCGGAACTTTTGCCTTACGGATGGACGACGGTTGATTTGTGGTGTGCGCCTTTGGTGACGGGCATTTATTCCCTCCTTACCCACGCCCAACCCTTCTGGGAAACCGCCCACGCTGCCATTTTCGGCTGGCTCAGCTCGGGTGACGAGAAACTCGCTCCGGTTGACTACGAAATCGCTAGAGCTGCGTGCACTATCGTCCTGATGGCCCTCTTCTCCGCGAGAGCCGTCAGCAACTACGGTGGGACGAAGCGTTAAGATGACACCGGGGAGGTGTGGAAAGGGGTTTTGTGACGAGGGTCGTTGTGCGTTCTCAAGCGTATCTAGATTCCCATGACCCACTCTCTGTTGGTATTTATTTTGTTTATTTGAGCATACCTTACGACACCCAATGAACGCGGTTATGGTTTTCTTGAGGCCTTGTGAGGGACGGAAAGTTGTTTACCGCTTGATCCGTTTTGGTTACGGGCCGATCATCCGCTTGTGTCTGCACCACCATGTCCCGCCCAAACGAGGACAGGAACCAAGAGGCGACCGTCTATCTCGTCCGTCTTTTACTTTACCATCCATCGGAACACCTCTGTTGACCGGAATCTTGTAGGGTAACCTCGACGAAAGGTGCACGGATGCGTTGGTTTGGGAGCTAATGCTCCAAGCTGGTCCAGTGGGTACGTCACATATACCTACAACCTCACAGCCCAAAGAGTCAAAGACTGCGTTTTGACTTGTCGTATTTGCGTTCCTGTGCACAGTGAACGTCCATTTACCCAAAGACAGGATCTCGATGGCTCATCAGGGCTATGGGTTCTGTGAGTTTCTGACTGAGGAAGACGCGGAGTACGCTTGTAAAATCATGAACCAGATAAAGCTGTGGGGAAAACCTATCAGGGTTAACAAGGTGAGCTCTCTCTTTTTTCCGGCTTAAACATGTGAAAGTGCGTTATTCTGACTGGAGTTGACTCTGTGTCATCCTTTTACTTCCACTCTGTGCCCTGCCACCGCCCATATTTATCCGTTTTACTACGGATGCAATGGGTTACTACGAGTAGGCGTCTTCGGACAAAAAGCAACTGGACGTCGGTGCGAACCTCTTCATTGGAAGTTTGGACGAGAGTGTGGATGAGAGGCTGTTATATGACACGTTCAGTGCCTTCGGGATGATGGCCACAACTGCCAAGGTGTGTGGTGCCTCAGAAATTTTCGAGTCGTAATTCCCTGATTGCACGTCAGATTGCCAGAGATCCCGGCACGGGTCTTTCAAAAGGATACGGTTTCGTCGCGTACACAGATTTCGAGTCCTCGGACGCGGCGATCGAAGCCATGAACGGTCAATTCCTCATGAACAAGGCCATCACGGTCCAATACGCGTTCAAAAAGGACGGAAAGGGAGAACGACACGGGACCAACGCTGAGAGGTTGCTTGCCGCTCAGGCGCGGAAGAATAACGCGTTACCCGTCAGCGCACGGCCACCTCCGGCTCCAACGGCCCTTTTTGGCGCGACCCGACCTCCGATGCCATTCCAGGGACCCTACCAAGGGCAATTTGCGGGTGCTTTGGCTGCTCCCCCTCCACCGCCTCCAGGATTTGTTCCTCAGCAGGGTATGATGCCACCCAACATGGGGGGGCCTCCTACAATGGGAATGCAACCTCCGTCTATGGGTATGTACGGTGCTCCGCCACCTGGGTTTATGCCTCCCCCACCGTCAGGGTTTGGTGGACCGGGAATCCCGACGATGCCGGTGAACCAGATGATGCCTCCCCCTCCCCCTCCTGTCATGCAATAGCGAATCGTTCAAACATGTTTGATATTTTGCAATATGTCGACATTCTCCTTCTTCTGCCTTTCGGGGATAACTATTAATGTCTTTCCCGTTACCGACTGCGATTTTGCTATGAATACCGATTCTGAATAATAATTGGGGTTCGTAAGCGGGTGTAGGGTCACCAAGACTTGTCAGCAATGTCATGTGGGATACAAATGAAGTTTTCGTGGTCTATCCTTGTAAAGGGACAAAGGCACTGGGACGACTAAACGAGGATTGAGGTGGCTGGGGAGCAGTTGGGGAAACAGCGGACTGGATAAAAGGAACGCTGGCACGGGCAGGTGAATTCTTCCCCGACAAACCCACTGAATAACCCAGTTGCTAGCCTCGCGTCTAGCAGCGCTAGTTGGTCATCATCAAATCGCGTCACAAATGGGAGAAAGTTTCACATCGTCGAGAGAGGCTATACAACCAGCAACCCCGGAACCGACAGCCATAGCGCGCGATGATTCGCCAAAGGTGAGTCGAACCGGAAAGATGTGGTGTTGGCCCGCAAGCGCTTTTCTGTCCGCACCGTTCTAATGGAGCCAATCGAATGACTTGAACACCCCACCGCTTCCGGTATCCTCTGATGGAAAGACGCCAGACCTGACCATTTCTGACTGTCTTCCCCTTGCGCAGGATTACCCCATTCACACAGAGGATCCTATAATAGCCATACAAGGCGAACGACGTGTCAGGTCTGTCAGGATTGAACTGCCGCAAGCCCGTGTGGCGGTACGTCCTGCGGACATACTGCGTCGTCAGCGTTGTTTAAATAGCCCAGATGGTCGGAAGAAAATCTCTTCGCTTTTCACCGTCAATCATCCCCTCTGGAGCATTTCTCCTGAAGCAACAATCCCAGTGGAAGGCACAAACTCTATCTTATCATCGCCAGGAAGGGGGACGGGCGCTTCCCATCCCCCCACACGATCCTTTTCCCCGAACGCTGAAGCGAGGATGACGAATGTGTCTGGGTTCACGGATACATTCGAACCATCGTCCCCTACGCTGTCCCCGTCGAACTTCGCGATGGCGTTGACCAAACCCGCCAGCCTCCTCATCTCTTCGCTCAGGAAGAAATACGGTCACGCGAGGAATCTTACGTTCGGGCAACCAACCAGTGTGGTCGAGGATGGGACGAGAGGCATTGAGGAATGCGTGAAGGCGTTTGAAGAGAAGTACCGGTTGAACATGGTGGGGATGAAGAAAGATATCGGGGCGTTCTACCAGCTCAGGTTGGAGGAGTTTGGGATTGGACGTTTGGTGGCGATATCGGAGTGGGAGGATTTGGAGAGGAAGAAGAAATTGGAGGCGTCGAGAGAGACCTTCGGAGGTGATAGCTCCCATCAGTGGGCATTCGCCGCTCTGAAGGAGATGGCCCTACAGGACGTGGTGGAGCCAGGCGAGGGAAGGACAACGCTAGGAGAGCTGTACGCGTTCCTCGAAGCAGAAGGTTTCGTGCAACAAGTCGCCGTGGATCAAGCGAGGGCAGGAACGAACGCCGCTCTTCAGACAGACACAGTTGTCGGCGGGGCGGTCGAGGTAGCTCTCCATGAATGCGCAGACGACGAGGTTGCAGCTTCGAGGGAGAGGGTCAAGGAGGTCCTAGGGGTCATTCGCCGGATCGCGGTGGACGAGATGGTCGCGGCTCGAGAGTTCCGGGCAGCGGCAGAGCTGTTATTCATTTGTGCGGACTTGGAGGTGAGGGTGGGAGGATACAAGGAGAACTCCCAACAGGTTTTGACCACCCGATACTATGCCGGAGTTCTGCAACACATGCAAGTCGATGGTTAAGCTTGACTTTTTTTTTCAAATTCCCCCTTTTCGTTTTTCATTCATACCGGACTGTCGAAACGGACATTTACCATGACACCATCTGTAGAATACTGTAGGATATTAATCGTCGGCGTTGTATGTTTAGGCATTGCACACTAATCACTTACCCATTGCCCTCGTTATTATAAACCAATATGATATGATTATGTCGTTTCTAGGCATCTTCAGTGTTGTCGTCAGGCCTCAGTCACTGGGATTGGAGAAACAACAGACCTCTAGCTTGATATCGACGCAATTCACACCACTTTCAAGGAAAATGTGGAGAGGGTCGTGTTAGTCGGATGCAACTCGGCCCGGAGCCTCCCACAATCAATCCACCATGGCCAACTCAGATTTTGATTTCCTCTACAAGGTCCGTCTCTCCCATCGGAAAATGTGGAAACGGACTCGCAAACCAAAACCTCCGACAGGTCGTTCTAGTTGGTGACTCTGGCGTTGGGAAATCGTGCGTACACCGCCTTCACGCCCGAAACGCGTCCGGCCACGCTGACGGGGAGATGGGCCTACCAACAGGAATAGTACGTGACCGCGAAGATCGCAGGTTTCGAACGCTTCACGTAACCTCGGTCCATCTACCCAGTCTCGTTGAGGTTCACTCGTGGCGAATTCGATGTCGACTCCAAGGCGACCACGGGTGTAGATTTTGCGACCAGGACTCTCTCTATAAATGGGAAGGCCGCTAAGGCGCAGATTTGGGACATGTGCAAGTCATGAGATACACTTCTTCCCACTCATACGGACCTGACCCATAATAGCCGGTCATGAACGATACCGTGCGATCACTCCGTCGTACGTACGATCTAGCGGAACGAAATCCGTGAGCTCAATGAGGCTCACCGAAAACTGACCTTAACCGCGCAGTTACTATCGTGGGGCGGTTGGAGCGGTGCTTGTATACGATATCACCGAGCGCGCAACATATGCCAACATAACCCGGTGGCTGAATGATTTGAGGGCCAACACTGAGGCCGGATTGACCTCTCCCAACATCGTCGTGATGTTGATTGGAAACAAGATTGATTTGGAGCATCTGCGTGCGATACCGACGGATGAGGCGAAAACTTTTGCAAGTGCGCATACCCATTTTCCCTTCGCCCGCACAGGTTGCCCAACTTGCTTCTCACAGCCCAGAACAACCTTTTGTTCGTCGAAACATCTGCCATGGACGCTTCAAACGTCGAATCCGCCTTCCGAACCATCATGGCTAGTGCGTCCTCCCTATTCTTTGCGAAGAGGATTCTTCTGAAATACTTCCAGATATCCACCAGACCGTCTCGACTCGTGCCGCAACGTGAGCGTTTGCCCGTATATCAAGCAATTCTGTGGTCGCAGTTAGAGATGATCCCGGGGTTTGCGTATAGTTATGTACACTTTTTGGATCTTGACGACTCAATACACTGGATTGATTACGCTCATGTTTGACCGAGAGGAGCCCAAGAGGCGACTCCCGGACTCCGTATCTACATATAAAAAGGAAGGGTGGGCATGGGAGGCTACTCATGATTGGCCTATGCCTCCCTCCCATCGTATCTTGGGCGCCGAGCGTCCCTGTTGGCCGGAGTCCCGAGGGGCGAACCTGTAGGGTAGTCCGTCCCTTGAATGACGACGGTCGTGCAGATCTCGATCAATTCCGTACCAAGAACCTGTTTCCTGATGGTCAAATGCAAGTCTTCCTACCCAACATCCTCGCCCCACACTTTCCCTGGCTCTGACGTCCCTTTGGCATTTCGCACGCCGATTTCATATTCACACAGGTGTTATTGTTGGTGATGCTGCGATTGGAAAGGCGAGCATATCCTCGGGCAATCGTGCCCAATTCCATCGGATCGCCAGCTCACCTTGGAACGCCTCGAGACTAGACCTGCCTTTTGATTTCTTATACCACGAATGTGTTCCCCGTACGTTCCGCTATACTTCATCACAACCCACCAGTTTGACTGACGTCGCAACCACAGGACCAACACATCCCGACCGGTACGCTTCAAATCAATCCAGACGGAGGGATAAATGACCTCACGGCCATCTTAGTGTTTCACAACAGCGTATTCTCTGTCAACATGGTGACGGTCGACGGGAAGACAGTTTCTCTCGGCCTTTGGGATACCCCTGGGCAAGAGGATTTCGATAGGTTCCGCCCACTCGCATACCCTCAGACCGACGTGTTCTTGATTTGTTTCTCTCTCACAAAACCGCCAAGCTTCGAGAACGTCCGGACTAAGGTTCGTTTTCCTCCGCTTCCGTGGTAGAAATATCCCGGCATTGGTATTGAACGGTGGCCCACAGTGGCATCCGGAGATCTCGGATCACGCTCCTTCCACAACCACCGTACTCGTGGGTACGATGTTGGATATCCGCGACGACCAGGATATTATTGAAAAGCTGAGGGAAAGGTGACAGATTGCACGCTCATCCGACGTGTTGTTTGTCGATCACTGACGCATGAACTCTCCGTGTCTGGCGTTTAGGCGCATGGCACCAATCCAGTACTCGCAAGGCGTGGCGATGGCTAAGGATATTGGAGCCGTCAAGTACTTTGAGTGTTCCGCCCTCACGCAGAAGGGTCTCAGGACCGTGTTCGACGAGGCTGTCCGCGCAGTCTGTACGTGATACTCTATTCCCGATCGGATGGCGGGGATAACGTTTCTGCAGTGAACGCTCCCGTGCGGGACAAACAGACTCGCAAGAGTGGTGGCAAGTGCATCGTTGCATGAAGGGAATACCTTTTGTCGTATGCATCAGTCGTGGGGTTCTCTCATGTCCCACGACGATATTACAACACTTATGGCTCCTTGATGACCTATCTTCTCTTTCTTCTGCCTTCGCGCCCGTCCTTCTGAATCACAGTAAACACGTGTACTACCTTTATTTGCCAGTTCAATCTGGACGTTTCCGTCTACGCCAAGTCTCCGCTGGTAAATAACTCACCGGGACGCCTAGTTCGCTCCAATCTAAGTGCCCGATTCCCCCGAAACAAGGGTTTCACGTCCGTCGTCACTGGCTGGCGAACTCGGAGGTCTGCCCAACCCCCACCAACCACCCACACAGAACGAGCTTCCAGCCATGGTCCTCGCATACTCAGGGAAAATTGTGCATGTGATTTGTCGATGACCCGTGTTCAAAAGTTTCCATGTCCCAGACGATAAGGATCAGGGTAGTGGTGAACGGCAGAATAGTGCTCCCCAACCCGAGCAAAATACTCCTGAGGGAAATCTGAAGGACACTGGTAGTGTATACTAACCCCCCCTGGAAGCGTGAAGCGATGCCTACTGACATTTCTCACGTGTGAATGGATGAACAATTCTAATGCTAAGCTAACTATTGAGGTGAACTAAGTGAAACGCATGTGTCCATATGCACCGCTCAATCCAGTCCAGGAGCGGCTACGGTAATCGATGTGGTAAATAATCAAGTTTTATCGCTTCGGTTTCCATCGACAGCACCGTATGTGGTGCAAATTGAGCACTACTGTGGGAATTGTTCATGGGGGGGCGAGCAAACGATTCCCACCCTTCGTGGGCCGCTGCTGCTTTTCGGATGGAGAGCATGAGCCTGGATATCATAATTGCTACGCATCTGGCGGTAGTGAGGGATGATGAGACTGTTTCTACGGTAGATGGGAGGACTTACACATGTATCCCGCTGGAGCGTGCCAATCACCCGTCAGCCAAGGTAGAAGATGGAGAGTAAGTTCAAATTTTCTAACGAGAAAAACAACTTACATTCCTGGTATTACTCGAACAACCAGCTGTAAACGCAAAGAATAGGTCAAAGACCGGATGAGGGAAATCGCAACAGGGTGTATTCGAAATCAGATCACTTACTCGGCCCAAGGTTTGCGTAAAGATGAATACGACATGAGAGGTGAAGATGACCGCGAAGTATAACGCGCCATCCCTCATGAGGGTACGCAAGATACTTGGCATCCCACTCCCCGGTACCCGGGTCGCTACGCCTTGCCTCGCGGCGGAATAGATCGTTGCAGCAAATATTATGACGTCTAAAAGCAAATATCAGAGAAGTCAGTTGGAAACCCTCTGCAAATATATGGTGAACTGGCTGCAGGGGAACACATACCGAAAGGAATGGCGAACACGGTGTTCGTAATTTCCAACGCCCTGTATCGCGGGAGAAGACAGATATGGAGTCGCAGGCCGGGGATCTCTCGGGAAGGTATCGCTGGATTCAATAGGATGGGGTAGAGTACGTAAGCCACAATGCATGGAAACGTAAGTCCTAGCCTTCAGAAGATATGGACGGAGTGCGGAGCCACGTTACGGAGCCAAACGTACTTGGAGTCATTATCACGAGGGCGGTGTGATACATCCCGAGCCCAAGCTGAACAGTTGAAAGGAGAACGAGACAGGCTGTTATGGATAGATTCTTAAGGGTAATGGCGTAGATTCTGGGTGTATAGGTTTATCAGTGCTCTGAGTCCGCTGATTGTGGGTGTCGGACCATCGTACGAACCTCATGATCAGAACAGCTTGAGCAATCCATGAGCATAGAAAGTGAATTAGGATGTAGCTGAATGCCGCCCGACTACACCTGCGGTACGATGAGATCATGAGGGAATCAAGAGCTAGGGTGTCCGCTTACAATTCTTGCGTATACCCAGGCCAAGTTACCTCTGGAGTGAAACAGGGGACAGTCAGCCATTTGAACATTTCCTTCAGACCTTCCATCATGTAACTCGTGAATACTGACGAAATATTATCCAAAACCGATACAGTAGAGGAATGTATCTATTCTAATGACAAGTGAGTCGACGCATTGCCCGTCACCAAACCGCAGGGACACACCACAAGGAATAGAAAGAACACTAGGATTCGACCCGAGTCAACACCGCGATGGGCAGCCGTTGAGATGGTCAACTCACCCCATGTTTTCTTTCCTCCCCACGCATACCTGACCTACAAGTAATACAGTCAGGTTGTGGTGTGCCCCGGCTTGTGTCGTCAGGCGTGAAGAATACCTCGTCTGCAAAAGTCAAGAGGTAGTCGTAGAGATACAAGGCTGTTAGGGAAACCGCATAGTGCTGATCGCGAGCCGGCGATGCGGAGGGAGATCATCAGGGTCCGAGTTCCGAGTTCGTAGCCTCGATGACCTAAATCAAAAACGTACGTTCAGTGCAAACCTGGCGGGAGAGAAAACGCGTGAACATTTGACCTCGGAAAGCGACGAATGGCATACCCATCATGGAGACCTGCGATGAGATCCTCGGTCGACTCCATGGTGACCAGGTGTTCGAAGACGAGGGCTGAGAGTGAAGAGAAGGAAAGGGCCTCAAAATCAACCTTGAAGCCCTAAAAGCCCGCAGGCACGAACCCTTGAACGACGTGGGGAATCGTTAGTCGGCGCTAGAGGCGGGTCACTTTCTATTTTTCGGACTCCCTTGTTACGACAGTGTGGTGATGGGCAGCGTGGCTGGCGATTCCCATGATCGATCGACTTCACCTCCCACGCCAGCGCTGGCCGTAAATATTGCAGTCACTTTGGAGGACTTTCTGCGCAGCAGGAATTTAACTCGCTGAGACAGAGTGTGTTATATTCTGTCCATGTCAAATGCCCCTTGAATTGCTCGTGCAAACAATGTCTATTTAGGTAGATAGAGGTGAGGGGGGGCCGAAATTTGTTCGGTGACAAGAAAAAAAAAGAGGCCGCGCAAAACAAATTACAGTGGATGGTATAAAACTCATATCTAAGGTGTCAGTCCGCAGAGAACCGTGTCGAGTGAAGCTGGACAGACATGGCGACGCTGAAGCCGTAGGTTGACCAAATATGTGCTAGTGGTGATTAAGTAATCGCGAACACCTATCCCGCCAACGGTCCACATCGCAAATGCCCCGTATGGAAGGGGTGCGGGGACATGGGCTGGCGTTCGGCTCTCCTCCAAAAGCAGACATTTCACTGCTCACACACGAGATCCATCCAATGGTTGGTGGAATCGCGGCAGGATGCGGAGGTTCAGCGCCCCTCAACGTGATTGCATTCAAAACCCTCACGGTCCCTCTGGAATGGCTCCCGCCGTGCGGCTTTGTCGTTGTAGTGATCACTGATATAAACTGTAAGTATGTCCTGTTTGGTCGTGAGTTCCGCTCAGCCGCGTTCTCGTTCTCGTCCATTCACAGATTTCTTCTTATCGTCTACCTTCCGTTATGATACCAATCGTTACACCGCCGGGCCATAAGTCTTGGTATCTTGAACGCCTATCCCGCCTAATCCGCATCCAATCCATCGTGTCTGTAGGTCACATTTGCCGTGTCCATCGAGGCCATTCCTTTTGGCGGGGACAAACATGTGTAAACAATGCCATGGGAACTGGCGCGAGTTGCCCAGCGTTCGGAGTTCCTAGCGTTGCAAAACTCGACGCCCAAAGTCTCCCGCCTTAGAATTTGAACGCCCCTGTCGCTCCCTTTCATGTTGACCAACGGCCTAGCCCAGAAAAGTACCCATGGAAGCCAACAAATGGTGCGCGAGAAGGAAAGGGAGAGCCTTACTCGTCTCGTACATCCTTCGTATGCCCATGCAAAAGCCCCGCAAATGCGATCGGACGTTCCTATTAAGGCCCGCTTTGAAGAACAGTGGATCCTTCGATCCCGACACTGTGCTCACCAACATGTTGAGACCCTCTTGAAGCGGTCGGAGAATGTTAGGCTCCAGAATTGTATGTTCGGCCCGGGCCACAGGCCGTTCTATTAGTGGATGTTGATACAAGTCCTTGGTTACAACTTGTTTTTTTATTCGTTTTGGTGTTGCAGTCGAAGAACCACACCTTGTCAATCATAGCGCATGATCACCCCATGAGACATTGGCCACAACTTGTTGTCAAGGCCCCTGCCATGATGTTGAGCGCGCTATGTCTTGTCTGACTGTGGTGAAGTCGCTGGAGGTGGATGAATGGAAGGGGAAAACGGTCTCGCGGACCGCCTTCCAAGCGGCCTGCCTTCGCTCCTGAGGACGGAGAGCTTGGATCGCCTGTCACACCGGGTATCAAACTTGTCAGGTCTGTTCGATGCACCAGTGTTGGACGTTTCCAGTTTCCCTGGTCGCACGGTTGCATCCGCTTCGAGTTGGCTGTACGACTGCCATGGCCGGACGCAGGGATTTCCGATATGGCCATGCCTCACACCCGCCACGGCCGCTGGATTTAACAGGAACGGCCGTTCTTTCTATGGCCCCCAAGGACCACATAAAATGGCCGATTCTCTCTTTCCCGACCCCCCCAAACCCTTCCCCGACCCTATCATCCTCCCTTCAGCTCTCAAGGATCTCAGACAATGCCACGCGATCGCAAAAAGCGACAAACAAACATTTCGACCGACAGACGCATTCCTCGTCCGGCCAACTGCTTTATGATTTTCCGTGCCGACTGGCTTAGGAACTCAATCGCCAAATCCACCCCCGGAACCTGCGGTCGCCAGAAGCAGAAGGACGTATCCCAGGAGGCTGCCGCGGCCTGGAACAATCTTTCTCCTACTCTCAAACAGCTTTACAAAATCCAAGCGGACATCGTCAAGGATGAACACAGCAAGAAGTACCCCGGGTGGGTCTACCAACCCAGGGTCATAAAGAGAAAGAATAGAGTCGCAGATGACGTGCCCCCGAATAATCCTTCCACGAAGCGCGTCGCCCGCGGCGGCACAACCGCACCGTACCAGAAGCCCTTCAATAGGAAGCGGGAGGCGACAACCACTCCACTCATCCGAACCACCGCGCCCGCGGAGTCGGTTTGGGATGGTTCTTGGTTCTTGGGGGGTTCGTCGATGAAGGACCCCTTCTATTCTGCGCCTCTCCAGTCCCTTGTGTCGGTAAGTGTAGCCCTCTGGAACCCATAATGTGAAGGTTGCTCACCTCGCTGGATCAGTCCTCCACCGTTCCTTCGTCCGTGGTACCAACCCATCCCCACCCCTTCCTCTCCCCAGCCCAGATGCATGGCTTTGGAACGACACCAAACTTCCACGCCGCGCCATTCACATACCACCCAACCCCGAGTTCCGGGAACGGTGGACCCCATGGCCCAGAACGACGTGGTCGTAGTGCACTAGCTCCGGCAAGTAACACGCTCGGCCCCTTGGACCTCCACCTATCGCCACATGCGACCACTGCGGTTGAACCCACGGTCAGCCTTGACATGTGGACCGTCCTGTCAGATTCGATGGGGGATTCGACTACTACCACCAGCTCTTCTATGGGCGATGTTCCGACGCCGGAGTTGGAAGCGGAACCACCCACCCAGGCGTTGGTGGAAAGCTCCGACCTTTCCTACGATAAGCTCATGGATAGCTACTTTCACAGCAACGGCTGGGAGATCGACCAGGCATTTAATCCCTATTTCAACTCCTTCTCAATGGTGGGGTTGTAATGAACGCCTCCGTTCTTGTTAGATTGTCTGTCCAGTCACATTCTTCCTCCTGTGTCGCCGCTACTTCTGTGCCATTTCCTATTGTTTGTAGATATACCCGCCCTGTTACAATTTCTCACTCTTCCCTTGGTTCAAAACCAAGCATGTTATCTCGTGGATTAGATTTCGTATTACTTAGCATCCTTAGAGCTCACGAATTTCACGACTCCGTTTGCGTTCGACAACCACCTCAGCTCGTATTTGTGTTTGTTTGGTGGGCCCCCGGCGACGCGTTCACGAAGCTCAACCGTGGACTCATTCATTGCGCCTCTCGATTAGCAAACTGCGCGTCCACACCCGCCCCAACCCACAACACCCCCCAACAGTGCTGCCTGTATCCGCCCTCCTTAATGAGCGCCGAGTGGACTGCAGATTCGAATGCGGCGTTATCCCTGTCGCTAGGTAAATGTCACTGGTGTTGATATTACTGGGGGGCTGAACGCGTCCCACCACAGTGAGATCCCAGAAGGACAAGGAATCGCTCGCTGAAACGGAATCATACGAGAATTTCTCCCCGACCTTCACGTATCCAGTATGGTTCTATCAATCGGTTTGAGGCCCATAGCAATATCAGCTTACCCCGCGTTGGCAGATCTACGGCGGAGACGAGAAGATCTATGGATACAAAAACTTGACGATAGACGTACGTTCGCGGTGCTGTCCCGTATCATATTCCCCTCGCGATATTCACTTTCTGGTTTGATCCAGTTGAGGTTCGCGTCTGGTTCTTTACACCAATACCTGAACGTCCGTTACGCGTCAAAACTCGCATCTTCCTCAACGGTGGATAACGTGGAAGCCACTCTGTCCGAGTTCATACTACCAGGTATGGTTCACCTCCCACCTCCCCCCCGTGGTCCACTTTCCAAAACATCCCATAGGCTATGAAACGGATGAAAAGACGTTTCTGGATATCGTGGAACGTGATGCGACAGATTTCAAGCCCATAGGTGACAGGATCTACTCGTACCAACGTCTATCGCCCTCCAGTCAAGGAAAAGGCAAGGGTGTTGCTTCTGCGACCGATTTGGACCCAGAGAGCGAGGACGTCGTCGAATATGAAGTATATCATGTCAGCATCTGCTTTCCTTAGGCGGTATCCAGTCTCCTAATGTCAACAATTCGATTAGTCTACATGGGATACCCTAGGATTTAGGGAATACCACCGAAGAATGCAATTGTTCATCCTCCTTTATATTGACGGTGGTACGTACATCGTGGAGGATGAATCAATTTGGGAGTTTGTGGTATTGTGAGTTCCTTCTTCCTCTTCCCCTCGGCCCATCCTCACGACCACCCTAGGTACGAGAAACGAAAACGAAGAGGGGCGCCCGGGGTGGCGACGTACCACTTTGCGGGATACTCTTCGCTTTATCCGTTTTACTGCTTCCCCGAAAGGATCAGGCTGAGACTCAGGTACTGTCAAGTACACGCGGATGGAATGAGCCCCACTGGTGACCTACTTCACACAGCCAATTCGTAATACTACCACCTTACCAACGGCAGGGCCACGGTTGTATGTCCCTCCCATCCAACCGAGTGAACCTATCCCAACGATCTAATACGTTTCCAGCCACCTTATACACTGCCATATACCAGCGCGTGCTTTCGCAAGGACATATCTCAGAATTAACCGTCGAAGACCCTGCAGAAGCGTTCGAGGATCTCCGAGATCGCAACGACCTCAAGATGCTTCTTGGCCTTAAACAGTTCATGGAAGAAGGTTTCGGGACCAACAGTTCATCAACACACGGCGGAGTTGGACCCATACGTCGAACAAAATCCTCGTCTGGCGCTGGGAAGATGGGCCCGCCTGTTAATAAGGCTTGGGCGGAGAAGTGGAGGGTGCAGCTGAAGATCGCTGGGGTATGTCGCCGAGAGATATTGGAGATTTTCAGTTTCTGACCCTCTCGATGTCGCAGCGCCAATTCCATCGGTTGGTGGAGATGTTGCAGTTGCACAATCTGGATCCCCTGGACGCCAAGGCCTTCAAAGCGTTTAGGGTTCAAGTTAAGGAACGGCTCTACCGTTTCAACTACGTGAGTCGACCTTTCTACTCACGCATTACGATTTCTCAAATATCCGAACAGGAGATGCTCGTGCAGTTGGAAAAGCAAGAGCGTCTCGATAAACTTGAAGAGACCTTCCAAATCGTGGTTGAAGACTACCGCAGGATTCTAGCAATGATCCACTGATTAGATTTCTAATAATGTCTACAGCATATGTCATGATAGTCTGCTAGTGATAATGGGGATACAGTGAAACTACTATACAGTTCAGGAGGGATGCTAGGCATGTCAAGAACGGGAGAAAAGAGCCTCGAGCAGCGAATCAAACAGGAACGGGACGGCTCCGAGGGAATGAGAAAGATGTGAAGGATGGGGTGGATGGGGGACTGAAAACGGTGGGAGTGTTAATCAAGGTAGACTGGGTTTTCGTTGTGAGACCCGTGGTGTATTCCACCTGAGGACACCAATGGTGTTGCCGAACCCAGCTAAACAGCGATTTCCACGACATAAGAAAGACGAAACCCGAGTGAACGGAAGTCTAGGAACGGAATCCGGAAGTGCGATACCGTTCTGAACGGTGAAGGCGGTTTCGAACCTGCTAAAATCTGTGAGGATATCACCTTGATCCTCCTGCCTCAACAAAGCTAAAGACGAAGCTTGCGTCTTCCCCACCAACGGATCGAACGTCCAAAGCTCCCACCTCTCCAACGACGCGGGACTTAATCCTGACGCGGATCCAGGTTTCAGTTGTACGGTCCATTTTTCTGGAGGTTTCCCGACTCTCAACGGTCTCCTCCTCAACCCTATGATCCCCTCATCTACAACTTCCCACTTTCCTCTCTCGAAATTGGTCGCCGCCACCCTAACCGCGACAAGGTTCTCCCATGTGTGTGACCGCCCGGCCGTGAGAGAGGTATGCGTCCGCGCGTGCCCGTCTGAAGGAGATTTCTCGGCGTCCTCGTGTTCAAAGGACGGAATCGGCAAAACCATCAGCTCCACCGCCCTCTTCAATGAATCCTTATCCTTCTCGCTGACCCTCCTCGAGTGGACCCCGTGCCCAGAAACTGGGAATGTCGGAAGAACTCCTGAACTGATAGTCGCCCCGCTGAGCGAAGGATGCCGGGATCTGGTCTGCCGTGGGGATGAAGTTCCGGAAGATGCCACACTATTCTGTCTCGACCGTTTCTTCTTTATTGGCGAAAAGTCAACTCCGATATTCGATGCTCGTTGGGGTTGGTTTTGGGGACACGAACACTTCCTCGTCGAACCCTCCATCAGATATGCTCGGTACACGACGACCGTTTGGCCGATCGAAAATGAGAGCAGGAAACTGTCGAAGACCATCTCCCCACAGAACTGGCATGTCTTGGGTTTCACGGGCGACAACCGGAGATTATTCGTTTCACCGAAGAGATCATCCAGAACGGTGATGCACTCTCCCGTCTCCCCATCCCACACTGAGATGACTCCCGCCCTTGTGGCGGCAGCGACGAGACTACGGGTTTGTCCACCGATCAGGAGGTCGGTGGCGTGGACTTGGAAGACATGATCCGAAGGGTTTCCGGCAGCAACGCAAAATTCCGGGACGGGATAGAAGTCTTGAAAAGCACCACACAGCTCCAAGGTTCCGTCTTCCATGAAAAACGCAACGGCGGGTTCCGTTTTTGCGGAAGATGGGACAATGCCACACCTGGATACCAACGTGTGTCGAGAAGGAGTTATCTCTCTGGAGCATCCGGTTCCATCCGTCCACCACTCCACGGCGACCCCGTTCTCGTAGGTTGCCAACAGCCGCAGCGGTCCTCTTGATGACCTAGCGGCGGAGAATTGCAGACCAGTGACGGAGAACGAACCATCTTCCGTGGATAATTGGGGTACGAGAGCGATGCCAGATTTCCCAAGGTTCCACGCAAGAACCATCCCGGTACCCATTCCAACGGCACAAATCGATCCGTCCCCAGAAAGTGTGAGTGCGGTGATCATATGTTGGTTGGATGAGGTACCGGACGTTCGAATGAGGAGGTCGGTTGCGTCAATAGTGATATAGGATTGGTGTTCATTGTCTCGCATGTTCCAAATGATGAATTCATTCTGAGTTCCAACTGCCGCAATCCGTCGGCCATCGTCACTGGTAGCAACGAATTCGATGTCTGTGGGGAAAGCGCGTGGGAGGGTCCTGAATGAGAAGTTCTCGCTGACGGGAGGCCCGGTGTTGGCGCATCCGGAGGCCCCTTCAACGGGCCGATCGTGCCGGGCATCCAGGAGTTGTGCACCCCGTAGGAGGTACAGCATCAGCCCATACAACAGTCCAACCGTTGCAAGGATGGGTCCAAAGAATATCTTCAATAACCATATCACCCGACGAATCGTTCGAACTGGGAATCGGGGGCGCTGATACGTCCTGGGGTCTGTCGACTGGGTTACATCGGGGCGTAGCATCAAAATCGTGGGCGCTTCCATGCGAAGGTGGACCAGGGGATCGTCGTTGGGGTTGAGGAGCCTCCAGATACGGGACGCAGGCGAATGAGCTGGAACGAATTCGGCACCATATTTCCCCCTCGACAGTGCTCCTCGTGAGAGAGGGCTCTTCGTGTCGGACACATCGGCACGTTGAGTCGAGTAATAGAGGATGCCGGTTATAGCAAGAAGCTGAGGGTGCGTTGGAATCAGTGGCTCCAAGGTAATTTGTTCAACGCACTAATAACAAGGTGACATTCTTGTTCACTCGTCCCTTCAGATTCTGGGCAGCGGCGGCTTTCGATGGTTTCTGAGATTCCGAGTCGTTCTTAGCAACATCAGGTGCCTGTTGGAGAAGTTCGTCGAGCTACGGAAAATGAGCATGACGTCTCTCCGGAGATCGCAAGCCATAAATAATACCTCAAGTCGTTGTAGGTCAATTGACAAGACCGTGACGAAGAAAGTATGTGCTAAGAACCAGTGTGCCACGAGGACAACCACAGCGAGAGCACAGAATTGCCTGATGGCACCATCGGAAAAGCCGGCGATGACACCCAAGATAGAGTTGTAGGCACAGCACTTCAAGGTGTTGGAGGTTCCAGCCCGACTCAAACCTCCTGCGACACGGTCCTTCACGGGCAGGGTGATAGGGGTGGAATATATGGCATCGACCTGAATTTCCAGTCAGTGGTGCGAGGGTCGCAGGCGCTCAAAACATACCAAGGCAAACATGTTCTCTATCCCGACGAATGTGATAATGATGGGGAACAATTCCCTAAAATCAGGTCAATGCATTGAGGGTTCGATCAAACGGGGAATGGACAGACCATGGGATCATGGTAATCTTGAAACCAGCAAGGGCGCAGACGCTCAAACTTGTGATGGTACTAACCAAAATTTCGACCACACCGGTGAAGGCGACACCAAGTCTGGAGTGCAACTTGTTGATCGTTCGAGACATTCGGTACGCATAAATCAGGAGAGCGAGGTATGTGAGCCAGGTGAATGTATACAGGGCTGATGAACGAGTGTCTTTAGATCCCTTGTACTGTTTGAAGCCTCAACAAAAATGAAGTCTGATTCTTGGAGAGAATGATCACCTCAAGTGCTAGGAGCGTGGGCTCCTTGGTCACCACGGCCAAATCCCCGGTTCTCCCAGCCGCTTGTCGAACGGCCTCGACCCAGGCCAAATGGCCGCCAGAGTCGAGGCAAGATGTCTCATGAAACACGTGGGTCAAAACAAGGAACATAGCAAAGTCCAGGTTCGAATCGTCATCGAGTTCCCGACCGGCGAGCACCATTTGCGGGGTGATCGGGATACCCTGAATTGATATGTTCGAGGTTTGCTGAAGTGTACCCAGCATATCTTCATCTGAGAACAGCATGTCTTCGTCATAGTTCCAAAAAGCCACCGGACTCAAGACGAAACATGAGCCATCACTTCGGCGTAAGCAGCCCATGTCGGTGGTGGAGAGTATGCGACCGATTTGGCGTTCCAGATGCAGTGTGGACAACAGAATTTGATTGTTGAGTGCGCCTGCGACTTCAGGAAGCGCACTGTGAATCAACAAGCGCTCGACGCGGAGGATGCCTTCTGTCCCACAACGGGCTCGAGCAATGGAGTCTTCACGGATGTGGAGGGTGTCATACCCAGACCACGGATCATGCAGGTCATGGTAAGAGTGGTAGCGTGATAGGCCTTCACCTGCAACGGATTCGAGGATTCGAGAGGAGATTCGAGCGAGGAACTGTGGTTGGGATGAAGAGTAAATCACAAGCGCCGGGTAGAAGAGTGAGGTTATGACGACCGCAGAGACGAGCACAAGTCTGATTTGATGTGTCGCACAGTGACTAGAAGATAAAAAAAACTTTGAGAGACCCAATTTTCGAGTGAAACAATGAAACCACCTACAGGCCAAACTGGTAGAAGAGTTTGTGACCTATCGCTCGTACTCGGGAATCATGTCCGAAGAGAATCATTCGCTATGGTCGACACGGTATGCGAGGGGGATTGCTCGGTCGTCAGGACCTCCACAGGTACTCGGATACGACGAGGCGGGTGAGGAAGATCGTTATGTGTGGTCCACTAGTCCGTTGTCGCGTAGTTTGTTGGGATCCAGATCAACGGGGAACGCTGGTTGTGTCTGCGTGGCCGTGTGTGTTCGACTCAACAAGCCTAAGATATGAGAGAGTAAATCCTGAAGAAAAGAGCGAGTAAGGACGAGATGCCTACGTTTTGTTGAGGACAATAAGAGACCGGGCCCCTTCAAGTCAATGTCTTGTAAGAGACTGATGCGGTGATCGGTCGATCCCGGTCCGTCTTCCAGACAGTCCCATTCCTTGTTCCACCGCGCTAACTAAAAATCCCCCGGCATGCAACGCGTCTTATACGCCAGCTCGTCGCGGACGGTACTCAACAATGTCCGGGCCATGGCTGGGAGGCGAGGTAGGCGAACTGAGACAGTCAGCATGACAATTGATACTCATCCGAAGAGTCAGGCATCCGTTCAAGTGCTGCACGGTGTGCGGTAACTAATCTCGCCATGCCCGCAATGTCGCCGACTATGATGGAGGGAGGCATTGCTCAGTGGAAGAAACAGGAGGGAGAGGCGTTCTCTGCCGGAGATGTCCTGCTTGAAATTGTGTGTCGTGTGTATCGGGATCATGCCTCGGAATGATGCTCACACCTTCGGCCCAGGAAACAGACAAGGCGACTATAGATGTTGAGGCTCAGGAGGACGGTATTCTTGGGAAAATCTTGGTACGAAAGTTTTTACTGTCATTATCTACGCACACAGGCTCACCATTCACACCGACTCAGGCTCAGGATGGCACTAAGAATGTGCCCGTCGGAAGAGTCATTGCTCTGCTCGCCGAAGAGGGAGATGACATCTCGAACCTCCAACCCCCGGCTGAAGAGGCGAAACCAGAACCAACGCAACAACCCGCCCCATCGGAACCTGCGACCCCAAAGTCTGAGCCATCCCAAACCCCTTCTACATCCACTCCTTTGCATTTGCACAAAAACCTCGAACACTCTCGGCCGTTATTCCCATCCGTTCTTCGGTTACTTCAGGAGCACAACGTCGATTCGGTTGACAAAATCAAGGGAACCGGCGTCCGCGGAATGCTCACTAAAGGAGATATTCTTGTTCACTTGGGTCTCGCCTCTGGTCCCACCGGTACTTTCAAGGAGACCCATGGTTTAGATGAGCATAAAGCCAAACCAGCGCAGAAGTCGGAGAAGGTTGAACCCCCGTTGGATGGACCTGCAATCCGACGGCTTATTGTCTCAAACATGCTTCTTGTTTCCACTCGCGCTCGCTCTGGTCCAGGTAATGTCTCTTTCTACATATCCACCGCGAACACGAAGTCTGATTCACAAACAATAGCTGTCGATGGTACCCCAGACTTTGACTCGATCATCGCTGACTATCTCCCATCCGTCCCACAACCCCCGAATAACAAGGACTCATCTGTCCCACCAAAGCCGTCGCAGCCTGATTACTTCGAGGGTTTACTGTGAGATGCTACTGGGCATGCGAGAGGACGTATTATAAATAGAGCCCGTCATACCCATCTCGGATAAATGCAATGCTTTCCGAAAGTTATTTATGTCTTCGCCGATTCGAGCCGCATCAAGCTTAGATCTCGTCAAGGGGCAAACACTGTAGAGATCTTCAGGACCAAACGAAGGGTGAGAATGCACGACTGACCCTGAACTCGGTGAACGCCTCCGAGTTTCCTCCCCTCGGTCTGGGAGAAGGCATCAGGAGCTGGAGACAAATGAGTCCTCCATTATCGATGCGTAGGGATGTTTTGGTCGAGTTTTGTAGTGCTCGGATTGCATGAGATATATGCGCCAATTTGTAGCTTGAAAAGCATCAGGAGGATACCCAACTCGGCTGGGAATACTCACCTGAAGGTTACGGGCTCTTCGCATTCGAAAGTCTCGAGGACTTCTCGGTCATTCGGATAATCCATCTGAAACGCACAATGTTGTATTTCATTGAGGGCTCAAACAAATAACTAGAACTTGCCTCGCAGCTACCAAAAGGGCCTGTGGCATGTATCCGCAAGATGGGCTTGCTTGGTGCCCTCGGTGCGCGCGTCCGTGGCGGAGGAGGGGGATTGCTGATTATTGTAATCTTCTCATAGGAAGACGTTTCCAGTTCTGACAGAGCATCGCTCAACCAAGAGGACTACATGAGGTGCTGAATGAACCCCATCCCTCGGGAGAACCTGGCAGGATGACGTACCTTAAGGATGATCTTCAAAACACTGGGACCTCGCTTAGGAAGGAGTCTTAGGACAGGGCATGAGTCACTCACACCGCCTCGATTTCGAATGGTAATTCTAGTTGTGGTTCGGGCTCATAGGTGGTGATCTGACAGGTCGCCGTTGGACCAGCTGCATCCTCTGCACTGGTTGAAGTGTTACAACGCGCCTTCTGAAAGCGAAGGCGGGACTTACATATGAAGGGTAAGAGGGTACCCGGTCCCGTCATAACTCATCCTCATTGCGGTGCCTTTGTCGGATGGCGGAAAATACCTATCCAACGGACCAGTTCGGTCGCTATCGTGATCCACACCACCATCTTCAGCATTCTGCTTCCATTTCTTCGTCTTGGACGTGGTTGATGCAGTGGGTGTACCAAAGATATTCAAACACTCTATCAGAGTGTTCAGAAGGATTTCAAATGCGGCGTTATTTGTTGTCTGCTGAGAACCCGATGCCGATTTAGACTGCAGCTGTGAGGCCCCGGGGTGATAAGAGTATTCCTCGAACATGTCTCTGAATACGAATGCAGTTGCTAGCGATTCACGAGTCAGCTTCGTGGAGGAATAACTATGGCCAAGACCTGCCCAACAAGGTTCTGGCCTCCTCGACTGTTACGGTAAACCCGTCGTTCGTAACGGTTACGGTGGCACGCTATGTGACTATCGGTACTCGCACAAAGGCGGAGGGGCACCTACACTCACATTCACAAAACTGACACCACGAAGCAATGCGGCGAGGTACCGTACATCCGGCACGGACACAGACAATACCTGTGGGCGAGTACATCGTTCAGTAAACTTCCACCTCCAGCACACCAACCTACCTGATGCCTCTGCTCTGATTCTTGGGACTGACTCATCGTGGTTTGTGGTTAAGGCGTGTCTGGGATCGAACTCTACGGGCAGATCAGGAGTCCGACTCAAAAGTCTAATTGAATCTGAGAGAATTCCCACGCCCAGAAGGGTCTTTCGCTACACCCATACTCCCTCCCAACGGCCTCGTGGCCTAACACTATGGAGCTTGACGTCTACAACCTCACAGACAGATCCCTGCTATGCCATTGGAACTCTAAATCCCCTCAGGAGCACCATATATTGCTTCCGAACCAGCCGACGAACATCAAGACCCCTGAGCGCAGCTCAATGATGACCTTGACTGCCCACCAGTCCATGGGCCAGAGGGGCCGGAAAGACGAGGTCTGGCTATCCACCACTTCTTTTTCTTTCAAGCGCCGCAAACGCGCACTGTGGACGGTAATGGAGGTCGATAAGTCTGCGCCGTGGGTGGTCTACCGGTGCAGGGTGAGTGGTAATTGATGCCAAATTACGTGACCGTTTATGAAATGATACTTCTCAGCTCTCCCGAAGGCAACATAAACTGCTCGTTCTCCCCAAGAGAGATCCGCTTTCGTTTTTATCTGGACTGTCCGACTTGACATCTTTGTCTTCGCTTTGTCTCCCAGGTAAGTCCAACCCTCCCACGCGGCTCGTTATCCCTTGATTGACCCGCTCATAGGAACGCATGATACGTAAGCCGCCACTTTCAAGTCTCGTTTCCTGC
>Ga0307515_10005913_pt1 | contig 24674 bp, 14 predicted proteins | sample 17_EM_MG_FD_194513 | JGI IMG/M metagenome (GOLD analysis project Ga0307515, IMG submission 194513) | Populus trichocarpa ectomycorrhiza microbial communities from riparian zone in the Pacific Northwest, United States - 17_EM | ecosystem: Host-associated > Plants > Roots > Unclassified | place... | reverse complement strand
AGGAGACGAGAAAAAATTTATCCACGGGGTGTATGGCGGATATTGACACTCGAAAGGCTCAAAGTTGCGGAGATCGAGGTTAAGGCGTAGACTCGAAAGGCTCGGGGGTTACGGAGATCGAGGTTATTGCGTAGACTCGAAAGGCTCGGGGTGCGGAGGTCGAGATTAAGGCGTAGACTCGAAAGGCTCGGAGTACGGAGATCGAGGTTAAAACGTAGATTCTTGTCGCGGTAAACTTGAAGTACTATCTGTGCAAATTCGAAGACGGAGACGGAGACGGAGACGAGATCGTAAGCCATAGTCTTACTGTAATCAAGACACAAGGAACATAGCCCGCAGGGTGTCTCCCTGCAGCCGGCTTGGAAACTTGGACGTGAAGCAGTAGCATGGCTAGATACGGAGACTCGGAGACTGAGACTGAGACGAGGAACCATAGCCCGCAGGGTGAACTCCCTGCAGCCGGCCTAGGAAACTCGGGTGGAGACTAAGAAGAGGAACCATAGCCCGCAGGGTGTCTCCCTGCAGCCGGCCTAGGAAACTCAGGTAGATGGAGAGATCGGCTCGGGTACTCGAATGGATTTGACAGAGATTTTACTGGGTCGCATTGACGTGGAACGAGGGTAAGAATCCCGCCCGGGGTAGGGTCGTAGCTTTGGAACGTAGCTTTGGAACGGTGGAAACAAAGCCCTACCAGGGGCGTAAGGTATGACACGACATACTGTCACACTCTAGGTTGAACGAGAGCCTCCTATTGGCCAGATCCTTATCGATTGCTGTGGACGCAAAACAGCGTGAGAAGGGATAGGCGGAGTAGTAGAGGTTAGCTAGCTGCAGGCAGAGCAGTAAGGGTTAGTTAGGTTACTATAGGTAGAGTAGCAGAGGTTAGTCTAATCTAGTAACAGTATAGTGCTAGCATTAGGCTGTACGGTACTAATCCTAATATTAAGAGGTTAATACATATATATAGCAGTCCTGCAGCTATATTAGTATATAGCCTAGCCCGGGCCTATAATATATATCACTAAGAGCCTTCCGTTCTTTATTATTCCTCCTAAAACTCTATTACTTCCTAGCTCTCTACCCTACCTTTTAAAAAGGCTCGCCCTAAGCTGTTAAATATCCCCCCCTATAGGGCCCCCCTAGGGTCCCCCAGGTTATATAAGAACAAAAGTTAAAAGAAAAAAATTTAGGGTAGATATTATCTCGTTAGGTGGTCTATAGGGTTATAGTAGTAGGCATATCGGCGCTATCGTCTAGTTATAATAGTAGGTCGAATATTTAAAGCTCGGTCTATTATTTAGTCGGTAAATCGCAGGTATATTAGCATAATTATTTAGTCGGGTTCGGTTTATTAGGTAGCAGTATAATACCAGCGTCTATTCTTATTCTTCCGTAGGCATATTAGCACGGTTATTATCTATTTGTCCTTCCGTAAGCGCATTAATACGGTTAGGTAGTACGTAGATAATTAAGCAAGATCGGACGTAATGTACTGCACTACGCGCTTTATAGCAAGGGAAGGTTCTAGGTTCTCGTACTCCTCTAAGTGGCCAGCTAACTCGGTTTCTAGGCTCTTACTAGACGCTACGTGCTGGTCCATAGTATGCTTTCTCCCTTACTATCTTAAGCTATAGGCGTATCTTTCTATATCTTTATTTTAATTGTCTAGGAATAGCTCCAGTTAGTTAGTTAGTTAGTTAGTTAGGTCGGTCGCAGGCATATTAGCGCGATTATTTATCTGGTTCTTAGCAGTATAATATAAGCGTCTATTCTTATTCTGTAGTAGTACGGTGGGTTCTTGTCGGTCGGTTCTTCTAGGCTGCAACGAACGTATTACCACTTGACTTGCCCTAGCAAGCCTAGGCGCGCTCATCACAAGGTAGAATTGTTGTTGGTCTTAGAATAATATGAAGGCTCAGTCAAAAGAATAGAATCTATTTGGTAGCTAGTGAACGAGAATTCCAAGACAAGGTCTAGAAGAAGGTTGAGGAAAGGACACGTCTATATACATGGCGCCAAGGCTCGGCCGAGCCCCTGACTAGGGTCTGTAACAGTGCCGTAACAAAGAGTACATATATTAGATCCCGCTGCGCTTGCGACAAGTTCGCAAGCACTCTCTGTCTTTTTGGCCATATGGCGACGGAGGCGGGACACGTTACATATATTTACAATCAAGTCGCTCGTTTAATTCCCACACACCGTAAAGCTTACAGCGTATTATAGGCGCCTCGCCTACGCTAAGCCGGTTACGGTAGGTACGTCCGTACAGCCTAACAATATCTATAATAAATTTTAATTAAATCTAGGTGGCTAAACTTGTCGCTAAGTATTTTGGATATTATGGATTAATTAAACTTAGCGGAATGTGTCGGTAGCCTATATTGAAAGGTATTTTATATAAGGCAAGGGTGCTCGTGTTAGTAACTATGGACCTTTTAGCGCTTATAGTTAGAAATACTATAACGACAACTTTTAGGATTTTAGTTTCTTGCTATCTTAAAGAGGTAGGATTAAGTATAGAGAGTAAGATTTAAAGGCTATTTTAATAGAATTTACTCGTTATATAATGAGTATTAATGGCTAAACTGGCGGTAAGGAAACACTAGATTAGCTCTATAAAATACTAACTATACTAATTTTAGTAGAGAAAACTTAACGATATTATTAATAGTTAGTATATTGTAATATTATATTATATAATTTCTAATTAAGGGGCTTAGATCGTAATATAGAGTATATTATTGTAATCAAATATCGTACTTAAAAGTTTTGACTGTACTAGCAATCACAGCACGTGGCCCTCAAGGTTGTATCCCTTCCCTTCTACAGAAGCTCGATTACACTAGTATATCCTCGAGATCTTAACTCTCGAGCATAGACCACAAAATCAACCTCTCAGCGTAGCAGCAAGCTGCGTCGTGTTGATCTCTATAACAAGCCGGGCATCTATCGATGCAGCGGTTTCGTTAGTGGGATGCGGGAAACGTGGCGAGACCTCGACATCATGTCACGGGAGCTAGCCTCACTCCAGATGCGCGTGTCCTCTTCCCATCTGCCGTCGGCGGTAGAGGAGAGATTACTGGGGTTCGTGTGAATGATGGCCCCTCGTCTCAGGCCGACCATCAACCCCTTAAGCTCTTCCTAATGAAATTCCGACAAGTACTGCAGATAGAATATGCGGCTCTACGGGCCGTGGTAGGTGAGAAACGGCAAGGGGAATTAATAGCGGTGATACCGGAGGACAAAGAAATGTATATCGCAGAAAGGCTAGTATAGTGTAATGTATAGTAATCGATAATTCCTAAGCCGTAAACTCTTTTAACATATTGTATTCTAGTTTTTATTAACTCATTAATACATGCCTGTCTTGTTACCCTCACGCCACTTTTGAATCCGACAACTTATAAAGTGGACTTAGGACAATGCGAAGACCAGGGAGAAGATACCGTGCCAGTGTCCCGGCTTATTTAATATATAAGCAGTGAGAACGACAAGACGCCAGAAGCACAAAGCGCTGCCCTCAAACATTGAAATGATTGTAGCTGTTCGCCAAAGAAACTACATGACATATTCACCACCTACATTCGTGAATACTACCGTGAGCGCGATTTAAGTCATCCTCCAAAACGCCCTTGACGTCGGAGTAATTTTCCAAATTTTGATGGTCTGTGGAAGCACTTTCGATGATTTGAGGAGCCGTTTCTGGGGTAGTGTGAATGTCTGGGAATGCCGCGGAAAGGTGCTCGTGAGGATCATCTTCGGAACGCAGGTCCCGGCTAGCTATATCTTGATCATCCTCTCTCCAAGGAATTGACCCGTTCAGAGATATCGTACTAGGGCGATGAGTTATGTCTGTGTTTAGCTGGCTGGTGTAAGGGCCTGATACTTCGTTAGGTAGACTTTGGAGGCATAACATATCCCGTGGTGCTTCGCATCCCTGGTGATCAACTGTCGAGGTTTGCGACATGAAATCCAAGTCTTCTAGATAAAACGATGTTGGCGGAGGGTTCATTGAGCCCAAGGGTAGTCCGATACTTGTATTGAAATGATTTTCCACCGCTGGTGCGTACCGTTCGTAGTCTGGAATTGCGATCTGAAGATTTTGTATGTTATTGAATCTTAGAGAAGGGGAAACAAAATTAGCACCGAGTGAGTGTCCGCCTCGACTAATTGTACTCGCGACTGGGTCTAGAGTACTGGTGTATGCAGTATTATTTGTTCTAAGAGGTTCTGAGGTGCGACAGCTATCCAGGTGGTGCTCCTGCCGGAAGGACGATACTACCGTATCCAAACCATCACGAACTATTGACTCAATCTCACTCGTGAGCGTTTGTCCAAGTTGCTGAGCCCTCTTCTCGACAGCTATTTCACACTGTGTCCTAATTATGCGAGGAAGTTCGCGTCTGCAGTAGGCTTCGAATGGAGTATGGCATGAGGCTGAGGCCTGCTGGTCATTCTCATCATAAACTGGAAGCTTAATCAGCGGACGATATAAAGTGTTGTTGATTTTTTGGCTTACAAGGGGAAGGTATCTCTGAGAGATCATCATCAGGGAACAAAATGCAGTATATCGTATTCCAACGCTCTATATCTGATTGGCCGTTGATACCTTTCTTATTCTTCAGTTTAGATCTTTTTTCGGAGTCAATGCCTTCCACTAGCTCTCTTTCATGCACATCACAGCGTAGCTCTTGTCTTATATGCTCTTTTAATTCGGACTCGTGTTTGAAGGCGGAGTAACATCTCGGGCAACAGTACTGCGGCAGAACGTGACTTCGATACAGATGCTCTCTACAAAAAGGTTAGGATAATTTTTGTTGAGATTTAGCGGAACTCACTTGACCCGATGGATATCCGGCCAGCCAGGGCCAGCACATGAGCGACGCTGCTTGTACCTCTGAGGATTACGTTTGAAATAAGGACATGCATATTTCAATGAATGACCATCTTCGCTGTTAGGGGAGGTAGGATTCCGTTTCGGACGCTTCCCTCGGTTGTTGTCGCCATTGTCTCCGGGTGATAGCGAGTCCCCGTCCCCTCCGTCGCCTTGGCTGCGTTTACTACCAGCGTTTGATGTTCCGCTAGCAGAGCTGCCCTGACCAGAATTAAAATTACTGAATGGACTTGCACTTGACGTGCTTCCATCGGAAGTGCAGGTTATGATTCCAGACTTGAGATCGAAGATGAAATGGAGGCCATTCATGATCCGATCAACAATATGCCGTGTCATTGGGGAAATGATTCGTTCAATCCAGTGGTTTTCCGTATCACTTGGACTTCCCGCGCAAGTGGAACAGTCATAGTCGGTTTCACTTTCCGATAACATATCGATGTCGCTGTCTTCGGAGTCTGTCCTCCCGCAATATGTAGTTTGGGTCTCGATAGAAGCATTGGTGCTGTCACCTGGCGGGGAGCCTCCTGTAGAATCACCATCCTGCTCAAAGGTACAGTAGTTATCAAATATTGAGTTTTCTCCTTCATCGTCATCGAGTAACTCGTCTAGTTTGCGGGGCGTCCGGAAGGGCGGAGGCTCAATCTCGTGTTCATGCTTTCCATTCAAACGAGTTGATGTAGAGAGATGCGGATCCGAGTGTTTACAGATTTGGTGAGAAGTTTGTGGCGGTACTCTTTGGAAGGAACTTAGAGGCCGAGCTTTCAGTCCTTCCTCATCTTTCATCAAATACGTAGGGTAAGGTTGAGCGAAATTTCTAGGCCATTTCGTTCGCCCCGCCGTTTCAACCCGGACAAAGCCCTGGCCAGCAGTGACGGGAACACCTTCGGTTTTACAGGTACAGCAGACCCTATGGTTGCAAGAAATGCAAGCTGGAGAAAGATTCGGGTTTTGAGGACCATCCGAGCATTCACAGCAGTAAAAGCAGGGCGAGCAGTGCATAGTCGAGTTGCGAGCAGTCACTGAGAATAAAGATAGGCAGAATAGTTCTTCTGATGATTGTTGCGACCAACAATGGATGAGAGGCGCTCCTCTCTAATCAGAGTGCAGTAAGGAGATTCAACCAAGCAACCAGATATGCCGGAACTGGCAGACGAGAGGTCTGGCGTTAGGCCCAATGAAACGCTATGGAAGCCGAAGAAGTAATAAGTGCGGTTGGGAAGGGAATGACAAGGGCAATTAAATTTCAGAGGACTGGATGTGAAGCTAGTAAAAAGGAATGTCATGACTTCGTATAGCATTTCGTGAATATAATTAGGAAAACAGGTAATGGACATTCCGCGCAGCGACACTCAGTTGCGCGTAACCCCTGCCCTTCGCGAAACTCTATCTGGGGAAGTTGATCAGCAAGCCACTCACGTGACAGAGAGCTTCGCATCTTTTTGTGCAGAATTTAATCAACAGACCAATGGCCGCGGTCGGTCACTGATAACCCCTCATCAAACCTACAAGCGGCGTGGAGGTTCCGTGAAAATGTCCGTGCTTGTAATCCAGCTCTTATGACGTACCATGCCGAAGCCAAGAGCGCCTCCGAAGATGGAAGAGCAACGTTCTCTAAATCATGCAAAGTGCATGACTAGCAATCTTGTCTGCACTGGCCTCAAAAGTCCACGTAAGATATGTGCTTGTATGTATGCCATCTATTCCAACTAATGACACAACGACTGGCATGACGCCTGCCGCTATCGTGGATGTTCCGAGATCTGGTACGGCTACGTGGTCGTTGAACACCAGACTAAGGCCGTTTCAAGTGGAAGTAAAGATCAGCAATACCGTATCCTGAATCTCATTGTTATTATCGATATATACCATCATGGATGGAGCATTTAGACTTAGACCTCGAAGCAAGTTGTACGAGGCCAGACCTCTATAGTTAGTGATATATTCTATATCAGTGCTCTGCCTGTCTGTTACCGTTTAAGGTTATCTTCATGGTAGCCTGCAACGTATCGTGGTTTGACGTTGAACGTAGCCTTACATATTTCAGGGAGGCGTTCCTGTTAGTTCTTTCAGGGAGAATAATAGCTTCATATCTAAGAGTTAGCAAGTCAATAAATGTAAATTGTTCTTTAGCTGTTTCAAAAGAATGAGGAATTGTATTGAGGAGATTATCAAGGGCGTCGTCTTAGGGTTTACTGTAGCCAGCCTTGCCAAGCTCGGTGATGGATAAACCTAGACCCGAAGGCATTCTTGTCCCACCACTGCCAATTTGCGGTCTACTTAGAAAGAAACAACACCTAAATTATAACAATCTGCTACGAAGGCCTGCCGAATTTACCTGCACTAAGTCCTAATGACCGTAGAATGATAGACGACGAGTTGTCCGGATTATTTGATACAACCCAAAAATTAACCATAGATTCCGTTCGGCTGCGGTACCTCGCCGAACCAGTACAACAATCGCGATCGCTATCCCTTGACCTGGTGGTTTACGTCCTACGGTTATCGATAAGGGACTGGCCAACTAGAAGGTTAGATTTATTTGGTGTTCCTAAGGCTTATGCACGGGCCATATCCTCGTAGGACGCCACCGGAAGGGATATGCTCTACCTAGCAGCACAGCATGGAAATGCCGCCGTCGCTGCAGTCTTGCTAGCCTACGGTGCTGAGTGTGACAGAGCCATCAGCACTGGCATTGCGCCAGTCCCCCTAAACCACGACCTCAAGCTGACGGAGCTTCCGACGAGGGGGACCGCACTGCAAATTGCCTGTCTTAACGGGCACCGCAAGGTCGTCGACGTTCTGCTCGAGGGCGGGGCGAGTACAAAGAAATACTACGACGCCACATGGTTGGGAAGCCCGTTCATGGCCGCCATATACTCCGGCGGCGCCCACATAGTGCGGAAGCTGATCTACCACGGCGCGGACCCGAACCTGAAATGTGACGGCTACTAGAAAAGAGGTGAAGAAGGTGCTTAGAGATTGTGGACTTGAAGAACTAAGAGGCGGGTTCTTCTGGTCTAAGTAAATGGTTCCTGTACTCGGTTACTAGTTCTCCTACACCGAACCCTTTCGCGTTACTATTCTAGGTACAATCATGCCATGATTGTAGTAGTGAGTCTTGTACGTTTCTCCTGGAATAGAGCTCCGACCGATCCGCACGCAAATTTCTAAACGTTGGAAGAGATTAGAGGACCGAAGATGCGAGGGCAAATGATGGATAGTTAGTACAAGCAGGCAAAGAACCGGTTAATCAAGACACAAAACCTGCTCGCAGCTCAAGTCTCTAGGAGAGAAATCACAACATGACTGCAGTTTTCTTCGTATCATTTGCGATCTACCTACATGAGGACAATCAAACATCCGCCTATCCAGCACCGATCTTCGCTTGGGATGTTGGCATTCCCCTGAAGAGGAATTCATAACCTCACCCTGCAACTTTCGTGCCACTTCTCGACTCTGGATAAATAAGTTTTTGAGAGTCCTTCTGTCTTGAGTGTAGCTAGCAAGTTCTGGATGCGAAGCAGACAAACTCTGAAAGCCTATGATTAAAACAAGTCCATTCCAAGTACTGATTGGCCGGATTTGCTTATATGGATATCAATTTTTGCAATAATTCTCCATCAATTCCATCATCCAAGATCTCTCATACTCATTGGCTGAGACGCATGGCTTGTCCCCAGATCATTCCTTTGCTCAAGGCTTCCCTCACCCTTGTAGCTCTGCACGAGTGAACGCAAATGTTTCATCGGTACCGGTTTTGTGAGAAATAAATCCATGCCGCAGGAGAGAGCTTCTTGTTGCGACGCGGCCGAGCCAAGTCCCGTAAGAGCAACGATATGGCTCCGTGGTAGTTGATTTTCTCGCTCGAACAATCGGATCGCTCGTGTTGCGGCGAAGCCGTCCATGATTGGCATATTGACGTCCATGAACACAAAATGGAAAGGGCAGGTTGAGGATTTGTAGGCTTGGACGGCCTGAAGTCCGTCGGATGCGGCTACATACGTGCAATCGAGCTTTGAGACAGCTGTTGTGATGATCTGTTTGAGTAATTAACTGAATTCATGAACCAAATGTGTCGTAGAAACGTACCTTTAAATTAATGGCATTGTCATCAACACAGAGAACGTGCTGTCTGTGCGGGATGAGTTGGTCTAGGAGTTTAACCTCCGTCTTTTGGGAGTCTGGAGGACTGGGCTCTGAGATTGTGTGCTCCTCAATAACGACGCTAGCAACTTTGATCTCTTTCAAGTCCCTAGAATTAGGTTCCGTAGTCGTAACCTGAGCGATCGCATTTGGAAATGTAGCGATATTAGAGACTTCTTCATTTTGTTCCTGGCTGGAATCACTAGTCGGAACCAGCATCGGTGGTGATTGAGGCATTCGGACACTAGTAATTGCATTGAGAATAACCATAAAAAGTTTCTTTGGCCCAATACTAGAAATGATTTGTATTAGTCAAGAACCCTTGAATAAATCCGGTGCAATGAAATTATCGACGCAAAATTATTGGTGTATGGTTTTTCCAGACGAATTGGCTGCTCCGTGTTGTGAGGAGTCGAGGCAGGACTTACGGCTGTCGCAAATAAATCACCTCTCTTCTATCAAGCCTGAAATCTGTTGCTCCAGTGCGTGATTTAAGGCACAGAATTAGTACTGGGGCTGTGCTTTCACAAACTGAATTGTCCTCGACGGAGGTAGGAATCCTCCCTGTTACGATGTTATTTAGGAGTGTGTCCTCGATGATGTATACATCAGCGTCCACACAGTCGATGTTGTTTCTTAACACGACTTTCATACCGAACCACTCCGCAGCCATCTTGCTTAGCGAAGTCTCAATAGCTAGATTTGGGCTCGCCTTAGCGCTCGGATCCCCGCCATGGATGTCGGACAATTTGGAATTCGAGTCGGGTAATACTATACATAACGTTCGACCGGCGAGCTGCTTGTCCGGATCAAAGGCAGGGTATCTGACGCCATTAGGTGAGAGTGAACGAATTTCGTTGGCATGGCCGTTCAAAGGAACTAAGACCTTGACATGCGTGCCCACTCCAAGCTCGCTCTTTACCTCTATTTTTCCATTGATATTTTGGACAATTTGGTGGACAATGCTCAAACCAAGACCTGTGCCAACAGTGAGGTTGTTCTCTTGCGCGAATGGCGTGAATAAACGATGTTTGAGGTAATCAGCGCTCATGCCTATACCTGTGTCAATAACCTCAAAGCAGATGGCATTTGCTAATACGCCAGATTCGCCTTTCAATTTTTCAAGCCGGAGACCGACTTGAATGTGACCGGCTGAAGTGTACTTGAGTGCATTGCCAAAAATGTTCATTACAATTCGTTTCCAAGCTCCAACATTTATGTTGACCAACCAGTCCATACTTGAGATGCTGAAAGTAACAAGCGGCCGATCGTTATCATTATCCTTCGAAAACGGAGTCTGCGTATGTGATGGAATCCAGGTTTGGTTAGTGAGCTCTGTGTTGAAAGATCGCTTGGAGAAATGACCGAGATATACACCTTCCACAACATCTTCGACTAAAAGGCTCAAATCAGCGGGCAAGCTGGTATTCATACGAGCCCCCTTTTGTTCATTATTATGACCAACAGTGTTGTCTTTGTGAGGCTGGGATTGTACTAGACTGTTAATTTTGGTAAAGTCTAATAAGTTTGTTAAGGTATCCAAGAGAGTGTTCCCACATGACTCGATCATGTCAATCATATCAACCGTAGACGACCGAGGGGAGAGCGCTAAAGTGTCCCGAAGAAGCTCAGCGCTGGCGAGAATGCCGTGAAGAGGGGATCGAAGCTCATGGCTGATAGATGAGATGAAATCTGATTTTGCACGGCTTGTCGCTAATGCCTCAAACCGAGCGATTTCCGCCATGATAGAATTACCGAAGGCCGATAGATAGGTGAGATCAGCAGCTTCAAATGGACGCTCAGGATCAGCCGTCCACCCCAGTACAGTCGCGAACCATCCTATACATCATGGTGTCAGCAGGTGTCAAAGGGTGGATATGGAATGCAGACTTTCGCGTTGAAAATCCCAAAGCGGCAGAAATATGATAGCTAGGGCGCCTTGGAAGAGCTCAAACATTCTTGCAGTATCCACTTTTTGCTGTAATAATTCTGTGGGCGGCTCTTCCGATAGATCAGGAGCCCTAGTCGGAATGTCAAAGCCATTCATTTCGCTCCAGGGTGACAATGGCCCAAATTCATCGGCAGAGAATATTTGACCGCGGGGGTATCTTGCGATCATGCGCTGCAGGAGTGGTTCCGGCAGATTTGGGCAGTATTTGCTTGGCTCATCTTTGGTTGTATCACCTTCTGATGAAATAGAGAATCCGAGGTTGGCAGATATTGACTGCGGTTCCATGTCAACCTGCTCAGTTTCACTATTAACGACACCTGCGCCAAGTAAACCAGGCGCCGCGGATGTCTTAAGCAATGCGAGTGCGTTGAACTGGGCGAGGCAGGCATCCAGAAATGTGACTCCGTCGATACACATAGATTTGCGGATAACACTAGCGGCATAGTAGAATGTCTTCCTTACTTCAGCGGAGACAGCAGACTCTCGTAAACCCCTCCGAGCCGCATCAATCTGGTCGGGCGACCGTTGCTGACTCGTAGGATCACTGCGGGGCCAAAGCTCTGGAGTCGCAACGCTCGTGTCAGATTGGGGTTTAAATGGACTTGTAAATGGCGTCTCTGGTGGAGCCGAGCTCTCCGAGGAAGAATGAATTGAAGATGTTCGCGTGCTTGAAGAACCAGGCCCTTCACTTGCATCAATAGCATCATAAGAAGTGTAGTTTAGGGCGGGACTGTAACCCAGCTCAACATCGACTTGGTTCTCAGTGGCTTGTTCTGAACCTGTCGATACTGGAAAGGTAGTATTCAGGCATGAGTCCCCTTCCATAAACGATCCGAGACCTTTTATAAGCTTTTCAGCACGAGAATGATTATGCTTGGTCTTCATAAGCTCCAAGTGGTCCATGATAGTCAATGATACCTCGTTGAGAATACGGAAAGATTCTTCATCAAAATCATCGCGGAGTTTGTTGTCAACTACGCAATAGCTTCCTATCACATAGCCGCGAGGACAAGTGAGCGGTACCTCTGCGTAATAGCGCATATGTGGCCAACCCTTCACATACGGACGAGTTCTGTAGTGCGCATCTGCCTGGAAGTCTCGGATGATATATCGGGTCCTGTCCGCCGTGATGTTGTCCGAATTTATTGCCAACTTCCCAGTTCGATCAGCGAAGACATTTATTGTGTTGGAGCATACTCCGAAAGCGATACCTAGAGTCTGCATTCCGAGATAAATGGCATCGTCAGGAGAAGAACGGTCGGGATCACGGATGGACATCGTACGAGTTGCTTCCGCGATGATGTATTGGTGCCTGCCATCGATAAGAGAGATGAATGCACGGTCACACTCTAGTCGCACAGCTCCTAGTTGGGCCAAGGCGGTCAAGACTGCATCTGGTGAGATTTTGGGCTGGGACAACGTCGTTGGGGCGTATTGGGTCAACGTGACAGAGGCTGCGGAGAAATAACTAAGTACAACATTGTCACCCCATTAGCAAGGACATGATAGAGAGAGAAGATCTAAGCTAGGAGTAAACAATACCTCGCAAGCTCCTTCTGGCGCTCTCGTTCGGCAGGAGTCACCTGCGGTGGCGGATCGCATTGTGTGGGGAGCACCTGTTCGCATGTCATGGTGACAGTGAGAAATAGTTGTAAAAGGGAGCGATACCGTTAGGCATTTCAAGGCATGTTATGAGTGGAATTAAAATAATTTCTTCTCATTGTAAGGCGTGAACGAAGGCGGAGGTAACCAGGCCCAGTCATGAGAACGAGCCGTGCACGCGCTGGAGCTGGGGTTAGGATCAAATGGCCCGGGCGATCGGCAAACTCATAAAGATACAGTAGCTCGACTTCACTCTAATTTCTATGTATAATACCTACAATGTAAGTCTAGTATAAGTCAACATAATCCCTTTTTCTTTTATAGCTTTCCTTCAAGCTTTTCAGGCAATGCTTCGGGATGCACGCACCATGAAATGGCCTAAAAAACAATAGAACAAGCGGCGTATCATTAAAGATGGACAGGATATGCGGACAAGGCCATGACACGCGCTGCACCAAGCACTTGCGCCAAGCAAGCACCGCGCCTGAGCGAATCGGCCATTTGTTCTTTTATGAAGCGCTCCCCTCAGAGGAATATCCGCACGCCTTCAGACAAGGCTCACTACGTCGTACATACACCTACGGCAACGCGAAGAAGCAAAGAATTGGAAGTGTTGATCCTGACTCGCGCATCCTTTGCGATGCTTTAGTAACCTTTATTGGACCTCACTTTGCGAGTCCTGCCGAGAAAATGCGCAAACCACAAGACGAGGAATTAGGCCGAGTGGCTTGGCTAGAGCTGCGCTGGAGGAAACAACGAAGTCGTTATCGCCCACCAAAAACACCCAATGGGCTTGCGTCATCCGACACGTCGCCCAAGCACAATTATTCCCCTTCCGTAAACTGCTCTGTAACTCACCGATGCCGCATACGAGATCGCGCCTGCGGGATGCGTAAGATGGCAAAGAACACCATTTCCAACACCCGGGCGACAGCTACATATAGTCTTCAACCTTAGATAGGACTTCTAGCAAGCAGGGTCTTTCTCAATTTAAACCATGCGTGCGTACAGCATTTTTGGAGCTCTTGGGAGATATTTCGTGATCGCCTTCCGTAACCCCTACCTTCAAATCTTCTTCTAGAAACTCACACCAAGCTTATAACATGAACTTTTCGGAAGGCCGTTATTAGAGAATCGCAACTTCTAATCAACTATCCTCTTCCATCACTGCTTTTGGCGAGATGGGAGGACTGACCTAGTAAGCAGCCATTCTATCCCACGACTTCACGCGCGAAGAAAACACACAACTGAACTAGCAATTGGAAGGGATATTATACTCCCTTTTCTCACTCCTGAGGCAGTCCCCCCGCCACTCCGATGAACAGCCATTCACGCATTTGCGCGAGACGTACACTCCAGATAACCGTGGCATCGTCATACCTGCAGGCAGACACAACTTCCGCTAGGCAACCCATCTGGTCATTAATATCCGAAGCGCCCTTAGCTCAATTCTCCCAATTCAGATCGCTCACGCCCACACTCACGCAAGCGACTCCAACTTCCACTCCAACAATCTCGATGCTCATTCTCCCGGCTCCAAAATCAGCACCATCTGACGCCCTCTTAGTATTCCACGACTAAACGCTCAATCGGCATAATGGACGCTATGCAATCAAGCCCTTCGCGGTCTTCACCTCCATTCTCCTAATCGACGCCCGGGCGCAATTCCTGCGAGCGCCCGAAGCCGTTCGCGCACAGCGAGTTCCTAGGCACGGACACAATATCATCCCACGATACAATGATCCAGAAAGGTCTCTACATAATCGCATTGCGTGGGACAAAGAGCGGCTCAGACACCGGCGGGCCGTCCGTGATGGTGCAAAGGTTAAAAGCGGGGGCGGGGAACTATGTCAAGGAGTGCAATTCGCGCTGGATAAGAGCCGCTTGGGTATACTGGTGGCCCTACTGCATACTTACTAGCAAAACATGTACGATCTGCGGCAGCTGATGTACGGTATCATGATCGGCGATAAGGGCAGTTGGCAGCTCGCGCTTGAGCTGGCTGGGATGCTGTGGGCTGTGGCTGAGCGCTATGGTTGCATTCTAGGAGAACAAGCTAGAATGCTTGTAGAGTATAAGAATGGAGTTGAGCGAAATTCTACTAAGGAGCATGTGTGTTGGTGTAGTATTCACATGCGGGCGAAAAGGATAAAATCGTATCATTCAAGGAAGATCGATGAAGAAAAAGCGGGTTGAATTGAGAGAATAGCGTCCTAGACAGGCAGATGCTTGATGCTAAGTGCACAGTGGACTCGGCGAAGGGAGGATTGAAAGAAGGGAAAGAGTGGGCACTAAAAAAGACCGTGCAATTGCCGGGAGAGGTTGGTAAAAGGTTTTCAGACCCAATTGATTGGCAGTTGAGATTCTAAATGGTAAAACAGGTGTTGGTGTTCGGAATTACATACGGATGAGCGGATATTCGAAGCCAGTTGAGAATTTTTAGAATAGACCTTGGCATGTTAAGTTAGCGGCTCATATCAATTTTCCGTTTCAAGATTGTCTTTGAAGTTCGGTGCCGACTCTGATCGACGGACAGGCTAAAAGTACCCCGCAGCCACAACCGTGCACCTGCAGAGTTGCATCACCAATTTTGATACGGCATACCGAACGCTGCTGGCCCACCGTAGAACAACACGTGCAGGAGCAAGAGGCAATTATCACCTGCCCAATATGGCATCGAGACTTGTGAGTGCGGGGTCTAATAGATCTGTCGGACGCTGGGTTGTAAATTGTTCTTGAGGATCACTGCTTCTTTACTTTCAAAACTTCATAAAGCCAGGTGTCAAAAGCACCCAGCATGAAACCCCTCCAGAGTCTGTCGCTGTCGGCCTATCCTTTGCCTCTATTTCTACTCACATCGCAAGCTCTAAATCAGTCCAGAGGATTTGACTACGTGAATCCTCTCATAGGGACCGTCAATGGCGGTGAGTTCAGGAACACAACTATTAAATAATGTATATGCTAATGGTGGCCAGGTCACGTATTTCCTGGAGCAACGCTGCCGTTCGGTAGGTGTTTGTCTGATATTCTGTGGGACTTCACTTACAGTTGATCCACAGGCATGGCAAAAGCCGTGGCAGATGTCAATGGTGAAAACCAAGGCGGCTTTGCCTCCGATGGCAGTGCCATTACTGGGTTTTCTCATATGCATGATTCTGGAACTGGTGGAGTGAGTTTTTCTGAGCATTGTTGAGCGTTACTTCTAATCCCACCCTTCTGCCAGCCCGCCCATCTTCTACATTTCTTTCCAGATACACATAGTCCTAAGTTTTAAAAATACCTAGTCTCCTTCCCTAGGGAACTTTCCCATCTTTCCACAAACGGGCTGTCCCGGAGACATCATCAATAACTGCAAGTTCACCCAAGCTGATCGAGCTACCGGACGGATTAATGGCACAGTGGAAGCACATCCCGGATATTTTGCAATCACATTAAATACGACAGTACGCGCCGAGATGACAGTTTCAAATCACACTGCTCTCTACAGATTCACATTCCCAGAAATACCGCTGGAACCGAATACGCCTCTCAGTCCGCTTATTTTGGCCGATTTAGCAGATCTCCCGAATTCAAGAAGCAGTGGCGCAGTTAGTGTGGATCCGGTCACTGGTAGAATTACCGGCAATGGCACGTTCAGTCCTAGCTTTGGAATTGGGGCTTATGACTTGCACTTCTGCGCCGATTTTTCCGGGGCAACTGTTCGTGATACTGGGTTGTTCAGTAATAACCGCGCTGGAGCGGGCAGATCTCTCGTGGTTAAAGCGGACGGAGTGAACAACTCGCCTCAAATTCTGCCTGCAGGGGCGTGGACAAGATTCCATGCGCCCACCTCGAACGGCCAAATCCTCGCCCGTGTTGGAGTCAGCTTTAAAAACGTCGCGCAAGCATGTGCAAATGCAGAGAGAGAGATCCCCGATTTCGATTTCCACGGCACGCTTAGGTCTGCCGAAGCTGCATGGAGAGACAAACTTATTGCGCTTGAGATTGAGGCTGGAGGAGCAAGTGATGAGCTTCAAACGGTATTCTGGAGCGGTGTATATCGCAGCATGATCAGCCCTCAAGATTACACCGGTGAAAATCCGCTGTGGGACAGTGCGGAGCCGTACTACGACTCGTACTACTGCATCTGGGACTCATTCCGCAGCATTCACCAGCTGATTACGCTGCTGGATCCACAGTCTCAGACTTTGATGGTGCGAAGCTTGATTGACATCTACGCCCATGAAGGAAAGCTTCCTGACTGTCGGATGTCGTTATGCAAAGGCTTTACGCAGGGTGGCTCGAATGCTGATATTGTCTTGGCAGACTCTTACCTGAAGAATATTACTGCAGGTGTGGATTGGAACAAAGCTTACGAAGCTGTCGTTTCTGATGCTGAAGTCGAGCCCTTAAACTGGGGCGTGGAAGGACGCGGTGGTCTACAGAGTTGGAAATCTCTTGGATATATTCCTACGGACGACTATGACCCTGACGGGTCCGGCCTCAGGACCCGCAGCATATCCCGTACAGTGGAATATGCCTATGACGACTTCTGCATTGCGGAGATGGCCAAAGGCTTAGGAAAGACGGCTGATTACGAAAAGTACACGCGGCGCTCCAGCAACTGGAAGAATATGTTCAAACCCGACCAGACCTCGCTCATCAACGGCACCGACACAGGGTTCGTCGGCTTCTTACAACCCAAATTCTTAAACCAAACCTGGGGCTACCAAGACCCAATCTTCTGCTCTCCACTCCTCAACTTCACATCCTGCTACCTCAACCCCGACGGGCACGAAACCTATGAAGGCAGCAGCTGGATGTACACATTCTTCGCCCCGGGCGACATGGCCTCTTTAATCACGACGCTCGGTGGTCCCCAGGCCTTCGTCAAGCGCCTCGACTACCTGCACGAAAGCGGCCTGCTCTACATCGGCGACGAGCAGGCCTTCCTCAACGTCTTCCTGTACCACTATGCCGGCCGGCCAGGTCTCTCCGCCGCCCGCACCCGCTTCTACATCCCGTCCCAGTTCAACGACACACTGGCCGGCATCCCCGGGAACGACGACAGCGGCGCCATGGGCTCATTTGCGGCACTCACGCTGCTCGGTATATTCCCGAACCCAGGGCAGGACGTTTATTTCATCACGCCGCCGTTCTTCAAGTCTGTGGCTGTCACGAATCGGCAGACGGGCAAAAAGGCGACTATTAGGAATGTGAATTTTGATCCTGAGGGGAAGAATGTGTTTGTACAGAATGCGACGCTGGATGGGGTACCATATACACGGAATTGGCTGCAACATAGATTTTTCTTGGAAGGCGGGACACTGGAGTTGGTGTTGGGGCTGACGGAGAGTGGGTGGGGCACGAGGGATGAGGATTTGCCGCCTAGTTCGTCGAAGGGACAGGGGCCGATGAAGATGGATGTATTAATGGTGTGAGAGGGCTGGAAATGCTGAAGAGCATGGAATTGCTGCTTCGTGTAAATCCTACTCATCGCGGTAGCAAGTCTATAACCAAGCACACCTTCATTATACGTGAAGTCTGCGGAAGGCTGGGATCTGAGTGAATGATGAGTAAAGCCAGAATCAAGTACAATATAAAATCTCATATAAATACATTATAGTACGCTATACAGTCATAGCTATCCAAGGTATTAAGGGAAACAACAAATCCTGGAAATCCTCGAGCACTTACGCTAACCATTGATCTAATGAAAATCCACACTCTTAGCACTACTATTTAAGAGTAGAAAGCTTTCTAATCTAACTTAGAGGATTAGTAATATAGTTATTATACTTGTCCTGGCTTTAAGGCTAAGTAAACTTATTAAGATCCTTAATAATCTAATTATATAAATTTAATTCTGATTTAGTAGAGGCTTGCCTATATAGTAAAACTAATAGCTAAGTAGAAAGAGTTTTAGGCCTAAGAGCTTATAATTAATAATTCTCCTAAAGTCCTTTAACCTTTTTAAGTATAGCTCTCTACCCCTTTTTTTTATAATTTACTTAGATATACCTTATATAACGTTTAGGATAAAGAGTAATTACCATAGTATATAACGGGGATTTATTAGATTTTAAGTAGTATTTATTAAACACTTTCTATCTAATTTAAATCCTTTTACTAAAGTGGCTATTATTCTTATAGTGTTCCTGTTGGTCACACAGGGTGACTCACCAATAACGACTACTCGAGTAGGGTTACAGTGATGTTGGTTAATAAAGCTTATTGATTGGAATAAGGGAGGGCGAGGAACCTAAGGCTCCTCGCCACGCTAGTGCCGCGGCGACACGTGATGGCAACTTGCCATCACGTGACGGCAGTTTGCCGTACGTGACGGCAACTTACCTTATTCCCGACACTAGCAACTCTTCTTTTATAGTTGCCATCTATATACAAATACTGCTTAACTATCATAATAAATATAAATCCTCCTTACTTACTATTGCCATTGTAATATAAGTCTCGCTATCCCAAAATTTGCCTCTTAGTACGTAGTACTCTCTTGCTTAAAAGTTATAGGTAAGTATCTTATTTAAAGGGCCGCTAAGGCACTAGTAGTAAGTAAGCTAATAGCGATTTTTCATCCCGGGGATGGAAAATCCTAATTGGCTGGGTTAAGTTAGGGTTTATAAAATGTTATACTCCCCCCTCCTAAAAAGTCTTAGCAAGAGAATCTAACTAATTAGACAACTTTAACCGCTAGTTAAAGTTCCTGGATATCTTAAGACCTTATATAACTAAGAAATTTCTAGGGACTCCCTTTTAACCTAACCTTTAACTTATATACGTAAAGTATTTATATTAATAAACGTCTCTAGTGCCTTATTTAGGTTTGCCTTTATTATTATATTTACCGGGTTATCTTAGCCATTAATCTATTAAATCTTAAAGAGTTTTTAACGCTTATAGGATTGCTAAAGTGCTATAATATTAATTATAAGGCGCTTCTTCTTTATAGTACCGAGCTTAACTAAACACTTATAGAGGGAATATAAGTTGGTGTATACAATTATAGGGATAACGGGAACTTTAAGTCGATTTATAATTATCTTTAGGGTAGTTCCAATTGCAATTACTATATTAACTCCGCTAATTATTCTATATATCTCTAACGCTAGAATGCTTTAAGTAATATATTTACTCTTAGTTAAGCTCTAATAGATAAGATTACCGTGGATTATAAAGTTATTCTCTCCAGTAGATTTATTCGCGATAATAATCTTATATCCTAGCTAGGAGCTAAAATCTTTATTATTTATAAACAATCTATTAACAAATATAAAGAGCTTAGCGGTAGGAAGATTAATAGGTATATAAAGTAGTCCCTAATTAAGATGGTTTATTTACTAGGAAAGACGCTTATTTAGGGCAAGAACGTTATCCTTAGTTAGTTCCTGGTGTTAAGTGGTAATAGAGAGATTAAATAAAGCTTTAGGTTAATAGATAGAAGCAATATAAGCTCCGCGAGCGCGTTGCTCCACATATCCTTGCTTTAGAGAATTAATATTAATAACGTTAATCTTTTTACCTTAACCCTTTTGGCGCAAAGCAATAGAATTTTTATTTAGGGAGAGGATGCATCTATTAAAGAGTAATGGTGTTATTAAATTAAGCTTTTTCTTTGGCTTTACTATAAGATTTACCTTTATTAGCTTATCTTCTTTAAGAGCTAAAAACTAGTTGTCTCCTAAGATAATTATATTATTAGTTTATATGCCGATAATTCTAAATGGAGTTTCTGTGGTTATAATAAGGAAGTAGGGATTAAATGTAGAAGTAGTTATTAAAAGCTTCTCTTTATGGTGCTTGCTATAGGTAGCCTACTAGTAAGTTCCTACCTCTGCAATTCCATATAATAGCTTAAGCATAACTATAATTATATCTTTAGGGTACTAGTGGCAAATTTGCTCTAGAAGGTATGCTAATATTAAGCGCTGAAGGTACGTCTCTAATTAGGTGTAGGCTTAAGTAATATCTTATAAATAAACCGCTATTCTATTTTTTATTAAGGAGGGAGCTAATACAATAATAACTCGCTAACTAGCTCGTTAAATCATAGGAGACTACGTAAGAATTACCTCCTTACTATTATCGTTGTAGCCTTAGATAATAAGCCTTAATTTCTTAAATAGGGTATTAGTAGCTTTGCCCTTAATCTTATTAACTATTCTTAACTTAAAGATATAAACTCCATCGAACTTAGTAGGGTTATACTTCTTAAACTTAAAGACTTCTCTTATAATAAGACTATTAATCTCCTACTTATTAGATACTTAGAAAGGAGCTCTAAAAGTTATAATACGACCTTCCTTTTAAAGCTGTTTTATGAGCTTAAAGTTAGCCTTCTCCTTAGCTGTTATAAAGGCCATTAATAACTTAACTCTATTCTTAATGGCAGCAACAAATTGCTTTTTAAAATTAATAAGATATTAGCAATTTTGTAATCCCTTCAGGCGACCTCTACCGCGTTATAGTTGCGGCATATCTACTATAATTGTATTAGGATTATAGTTGTCTTCTAAAGTATATTAATCGTAGTTCTCCTCTAAGGTATCTTTTAGGGTATTCTATAAAGGCTCGGAACTGTTATCCTTATAGTAAGGCTTAATAACGGTTAAACGGAATTAAGTAGGTCTATAAGGCATCTAAATAGTATAAGTTTAACCATTAATTATAATAAGTTAATATAGGCCTAACTATCTTCCCTTTTTACGCTATACGCGTACCTTAGACTAGAGTGGTAGATTAAGCATAGTTAAGGTATTTAGGCCATTTCTTATTCCTAGTACGTCGTTAACCTAGTGTATAGCGTAGAGACGTCGTACCTCCTTTATTGCCTTGTAAATAGCCTTAGCTCGTTACATAACAGAGGGAGATAGTAGAGAATTGTTAGTTATTTAAGGGTAGGCGCTAAAGATAAGTAATATAGGTATAAGTTTATCCGGGCTAGCGGAATCGTTAATAGCTTTAATAGCTATTTATAAGGTAAGTTCTTTGCTAATATTCTCTAGTTCTAAAGAGATAATCTTATATATGCGGCATAATAGCGCGTGATATTGTTTTACTTTTCTAATACTATTATATGCCTTAATAGGGACTTCCTTAACCTTAATTACTATTGCCTTTATCTATTATTAAAACTCTATAAATAAGAAGTTCTTTCCTATATTATAGACGATTTAATTAGGGGGTCCTAGGTAGATATTAATTTAGTATAATTATAGGGTATTCTATACGTTTCTAGCTAATATATCCTTTAAAAAACGTGCGGCTTAGAAAAAGGTTAAGGAGTTAATAACTTGGAGTACTAGCTTGCCGCTAAGGTATATAACGTTAATAATAATACAGAAGTTAAAGTTATAGTTATCTTTAAGGCTAAACTTAAATCGGCCAAGGGACTTCTAGTTTATTTAGTAGTAATAACAGTACTTTATAAGATGCTTAATCGCCTTAACCTTAACTTTATAGCCTACTCGCTAAAGGACCCTAAGCAGTTAGTAAACAGATAGGTAGCCAAAGCAATAGTATAGTTAACGTAACTCTAACTCAGTTAAGTGGCTTTAAGTAATACTCTTTTTTAGTTAATAAAGGAGCAACTAGGGGTGACCCTACTTGCGTATAATAGGCACCCGATTATCTCCCTAAACGAGTACATTCTTAAGGTTATTAAGCTTAACACCTAATTTATCTATATCTCTAATGCGAAATAGAAATAGGGTATTTGTGGGAATAATATAGAAAGTAATGCACCCTAAGGGGGTTCGGACCCTAATTATACTAAGAGAGATTATAGTACCCTTGCCAAAACAAATTGTGTATTGGCCTACCGTTAAATAGTTAATCTAAATAGAGCTATTAAGCTGCTAAAGGGCTTAAACTTAAGGTTCTCCTACTATAGATACTCCTACGGCTCTAGTGTCTAGTATAATACTATAAAAGACGTTCACTAAGTATCTGTTATTAAAGGAGAACGTAAAACTCTTCTATAGCTTATTAAAGATATCTAACTTCGTAATAGAGTGGAGCGTAGATTAGTTATTAAGAATAGTAACGGTTTATATGCCATCTACCTTACTATACTTAGTAAAGTATTAGTTAAATAAGTAGTTCTTAATTTCTATATCTATAAGGAGCTATTCGGCCTTATTAACCTCACTCTTAAAATCTTTTACGCCTTTATATTAAACTAGGAAGCTTTAGAAGTAGGCCGTAGTGGCCTTATAATTTCTAATATTTCTTATACTTTGGCGAAACTTATTATATACCTCCTTTCGTTTATTAAGAGAATACCTAGTTAACTAGCAATTTAGTTTCTCATAAACATAGCACTTTTTCTAGCAATTACTTCAAAATGAACCTCTATAAGGACCTCTACCTTTACCTTATAGTCGTTAATTATACCCTCTACTATATTGCCTACTACGGCCACTATATGTTCAATCAGTCTAGTTATAATCATATTAGTTAGACAGGTTAATTAAAGTAGGTTAGAGTTAAGCGTTAAATTACTATACTTCTTAAGAGCGTAGAGCGGTGCTAATAGAAGATCTTAATTAAGCACACACTCCTTTATAAGTATTTGCAGGATTAAAGAGAGTAAGGTTATATTCTTTAACGCCTTAGTATACGCTAATAACTTAATTATATAGGCTGAAATCCTCTTAATATAATTTGGATAAACTACGTTAAATCATCTAAAGTTAATTAAAGAGCTTTTAAAGATAATTAAGCTGAGGGACACCTAGGTTTATAGCAATAATCCTTAGGAAGGTAGTCTCTCTCTATTCTAACATATACTGCTACTTATTCTCTTCTATTTTAAAGTAGCATCTTAACTTATATATTATGCGTTTAAAATTATATCGTTTTCCTACCAAATGATTATAATAGAAGGTACTAGCTCGGCCCTTAAGTATAACGGAATAGGCGTTGTGGTATTAATTAGACTCTATTCCTACCTTCTAGCAATAGTTATAGAAGATACGCAATTTTAAATTAAGAATATTATATAATTCCCTACTAAACTTCTTCTCCTAATCTAAATAAAGCTTTATAAGCTCTGTAAGCAATTTTAAACTGCCTCTAATTTAAAATTAAGATAGAGAAGGTAGGAGTTGCATTACAGGCTACAGTAGGGACGTTAGTCTAGTCGGTAGAGTCCAAAGGTTATTAAATCGCGAAGCAATAGGATCCTGTGCCTGCTCTCGTTAGGGTATAGTATCTAAAGTTAAAGTTATAGGTTGGATTAGATACAGAGGAGTTAAAGGCGGAGGTAGATTCGTCTCTAGAGGTGTATTACTTAGATTCCATCGTAAGTTAAGCTTTCTTATAGTGCGTAGTTAGTGCTTAATCTCTTATAGAGTCTGTTCATGCTCTTCTTTTACATTAATAACCTGCTCCTAAATATTATCTCTAATAGTACCCCCGTCTATAGGTATAAACACTCTATACTCCCACAAGAAGTTACAGAAGTCTCATACAATATCCTTCTTTATAGGAGTCTATATTCCCTTTATCCATCTAACAAAGTCCTCCCTTACATAGTACCATAGCATGGTATTATTGTATTCACTGTCTTTATAGTGTGCTATACGGTATAATAGGAATCCGTTTAAGTCTTACTAATTAACATCTTTAAGGTTAGTTATGTCGGTGTTCTATATCTCTAGGTTAATGTCTTTCTCGTACTTCTTTAGGTAGGTTAACGCTATAATAGAATCTACAAAGGTACACGGAGGGTATTAAGGTAGTTGTTTAACGCGTTTCAATAAAGAGATTAAGGAAAATAAGGGTTGTTTAACGTATAATTAGGTAGTAATCGTAATCCTACGGTCTACGAAGGTACATAGAGGGTATTAAGGTGGTTGTTTTTAACGCGTTTTGGACGTTAACTTAGGACCCTAGGTTTAGTAACACTTCTAACCTAAAGTACTTAACCAAATCTTCGTAAACGTGGTTATTCTGTGTAATAGACGCAACTTAGTATCTCCTAGTACTTAGTAACACTTCTATTACTAGTTTTCCGCAAGTCTAAGGTAGTATAGTATCGCCGGGATCTATTCCATATAAGCGCATATAGCACCCCTGCACAAGACT
>Ga0307515_10005912_pt1 | contig 24676 bp, 16 predicted proteins | sample 17_EM_MG_FD_194513 | JGI IMG/M metagenome (GOLD analysis project Ga0307515, IMG submission 194513) | Populus trichocarpa ectomycorrhiza microbial communities from riparian zone in the Pacific Northwest, United States - 17_EM | ecosystem: Host-associated > Plants > Roots > Unclassified | place... | reverse complement strand
CGGACTGCTGCAGAACATAGCGCAGTTCATGCGTACGGTAAGCGGGGTTGATATTGACCAAGATCGCGCCGATCCGGGCGGTCGCGTATTGCACCAGCACCCACTCCGGGCGGTTCGTCGCCCAGATGCCGACCCGTTCACCCTTGGCGACACCCAGCCCGAGCAGGGCCCGGGCGAGGACGTCGACCTGATCGTCCAGTTGCCGGTAGGTCCAGCGGCCGCCGCCCGGGACGTCGACCAGCGCTTCCCGGGCGCCGGCGCGCGCCGCTGTGCGTCGAAGGGTGGCCCCGATCGTCTCGCCGAGCAGCGGTTCGGCCGACGCGCCGTGCAGGTATGAGAGCTCAGACATGCCGCACAGCCTGGGCCGGCGGTGTGGACGGAAACCTTGCACGTTCCTGGCACCGTCACGCCAACTCCGCGGCCACCTCGGCGGCCTCGACCGCGTTGATCCGCCGGAAGATCTCGAGCGCGGTCCGCAGCTGGGCGGTGCCCTCCCGCGGCCGGCCACGCGCGATCGCGCACCGGCCGAAGCCGGCCAGGGACTGGGCCCTGTCCCACGGGCTGGGCACCAACTCGGCGAGCGTGAACGCTTCCTGGTGCGCGGCGACCGCACGGTCCACGTCACCGGTCAGCCGGTACACCGCGCCCAGCTCGTTGAGCGCCCAGGCCTCGCCGGTGCGGTTGCGGATCTCCCGGTTGAGCGCGAGCGACTCCCGCAGCGCCTGCGCCGCACCCGGGAGGTCGCCCGAGCGCCGCAGCGCGCCGCCAAGGTAGAGCAGGGCGGTCGACTGCCCGACCCGATGGTCGATGTCGCGGTGCTTGTCGAGCGCTCGCCGCAGCGTGCGGGCCGCGCCCGGGTAGTCGCCGACGGCGGCCGCGACCCGGCCGAGGTCGCTGAGGGTGAGCGCGACGCCGAGCCGGCTGCCGAGTTGCCGGTACAGCTCGAGCGCCGACTCCAGCAGTTCGCCCGCCCGGGCGAAGTCGCCGACCCGGAGGTGTGAATTGCTGAGCATGCGCATTGCGTACGCCTGCCCCGGCCGATCGCCCAACCGCCGGTAGCGATCCAGCGCTCGGCCGAACAGCTCCAGCGCCTCCGCGAAGTCCGAGGTCATCCCGCGGACAATGCCCAGTTCGACCAGCGCGCCCGCCTCGCCCCGCCGGTCGTCGAGCTCGCAGTACAGCTCGAGGGCCTGCTGGACGGCGTCCGCCGAGGCGGCGTAGTCGGCGGCGCGGGACAACGCCTTGGCCAGCACCGTGAGCGCGTTGGCCGCGCCGAGCCGGTTCCCGAGCTCGCGGTAGAGCCGCAGCGCGAGCCGGGCGTCCCGCTCGGCGGCGGCGTAGTCACCACCGAGCCGGCGCACCGTCGCCAGGTCGACCAGGGCGTTGGCCCGCTCGAGCCGGTCGCCGAGGGCCTCCGCCGCCCGGACCGCGCCGCCGTGCAGGGCCGTCGCCTCGGTCCACGGGCCGTCGCGGCGGAGCAACTCGGTGGCGCCGGCGGTCAGCTCCACGATGCGGCGCGGGTCGGTGCTGGCGGCGAGGCAGGCGAGCAGGGCCGCCCGCTCGGCGCGCAGCCAGGACAGCGCCCGCTCCGGGTCGGCGAGATCGGGAAGCTCGGGCCCGCCGTCGGCCGGTTCCGCCTCGGTCGGCCGGGTCAGCCGGCTCAGCCGGGCGTTGGCCGCAGCGGTGGCGCGGTGATAGAAGTCGAGCAGCCGATTTGTTGCGGCGCTGCGGTCCGCCGCCGGGTCCTGGGTGGCGAGAGTGCTCGCGTACGACCGGATCAGATCGTGCATCGTGTAGCGGCGGTAGCCGACCTCGATGAGCAGGCTGTCGGCGTGCAGCGCGTCCAGTTGCGCGCTCGCCGCGTTCACGCCACCGCCGGTGAGCGCGGCCGCCGCGTACGGCTCGATCTCGGTGCCCGGGTGCAACGCCAGCAAGCGCAGGAAGCGTTGCCGGTCGGCCGGCAGGTGCTGGTACGACAGGTCGAAGGCGGCGGCGACGCTGGCGTGCTCCGCAGTGACGTCCAGCAGCCGGGTGCGGGTCTCGTCCAGCAGGTCGGCGACGGTCCATCGGGGGTGTCGCAGCAGCAGCCGCGCCAGCAACGCGACCGCCAGGGGGAGGAAACCACAGGCGGCCACCAAGTCGGCGACCTGCGCCGTCGAGCCGGTGGCCCGCGGGGCCAGCCGGCGGAACATCTCCTCGGCCTCGGCCCGCGGCAACACGTCGAGCGACATCGGCACCGCGCCGGCCGGCAGGTCACCGAGGAAGCGCCGGCTGGTCACCAGCGCCAGGCAGCCGGGGGACTCGGGCAGCAGGAGCGACACCTGCGCGCTGTCCACGGCGTTGTCCAGCACGATGAGCGCACGCCGGCCGGCCAGGCGCGCACGCCACAGGGCCGACCGGGCCTCGGCGCCGGCCGGCAGCCGCCGCGGATCGACGCCGTCCGCCGTCAGTAGCGTCGCCAGCACGTCCGCGGGCTCGGCCGGAGTCCGTCCGGCGGTGTGTCCGCACAGGTCGACGAAGATCTGCCCGTCCGGGAATTCCGCGCGCAGCCGGTGCGCCACGTGCACGGCGAGGGCCGTCTTGCCGACCCCGGGCATGCCGGCGATGGCGTGGATGAGCAGCACCCGTCCGCCCGCAGCGACGGCGGCGGTGAGCTGGTCGATCTCCCGGGCCCGGCCGGTGAAGGCGTTGGCGCCGGCCGGCAGTGTCGTGGCCGGGCTTCGCCGGGCCGGCCGGTCCTCGCCGCGTAGAACGGCCTGGTGCAGCTCGCGGAGCTCGCTGCCCGGTTCGGTGCCCAGCTCGTCCACTAGGTATCGGCGGACGTTCGCGTACCGGTCGAGGGCCTCGGCGGCCCGCCCGTCGCGGTAGAGCGCCTCGATCAGCACCGCGGCCAGCGGCTCGACCAGGGGGTATTGCGCCGACGGCGCGCGCAGGGCGTCGATCACCGCGGTCGGATGCCCCGCAACCAGTTGGAGCCGCGCCCACCGCAGCAGCGCATCCAGGCGTTGCTGGTCCATGAGGTGGCGGGTGCGCGTCACCCACTCCCCGGACAGGTCGGCGAGGGCGGGGCCTCGGCACAGGCCGAGCGCGCGCTCGAGATCGGACTCCGTCGAGTGGATCAGCCGGCCGAACTCGAGGAGATCCACCGACTCTGGGGCGATGTCGAGGACGTACCCGCCGGAGCGCCGGACCAGCACCGCCTGGTCACCGGCGGCGCGCAGCACCCGTCGCAGCCGGGCCACATAGCTGTAGACGACCGCGCGGACCTCGCCGGGCGGGTCGTCGTCCCACACCCGCGCGATGAGCGTGTCGACTGGCACCGTGCGGCCGGCGTCCACCGCGATCGCGGCCAGCACAGTGCGTTGCCGGGCCGGCCCGAGCGGAACGCTCCGGGCGTCGACGAGCAACTCCACCGGCCCGAGCAAGCGCAACCGAACCTCGGGCATGAGCACCCCCTTGGTGTGGACTGGCTCGGCCCCGAAGCCATCGTCGGGCCGACAGCACCCCCTTGGCGTGCGAAGTCAGCGACCGGACAGACGCCGACCGGGTGCCCCCCAGCCCCTTGGCGGTTGGCCTACACTCGCGCGTACACGTCATGGGGGATCGATAAATGCAATTCTTTGCCGCGGCCATGAGCGCCGCCCTGTTGGCCGTTCCCGGCACCGCTCCGGCTGTGCAGCAAGCGGATCCGGCGCCCGTGCGGCCCGGTGCCGCCAAGCCGAAGTATCTGCCCGCCCAACCGTCCGCCCGGGCCGCAGCGGCGGCGGAGGCCGGCTGGGATCAGCTCACCCGGGACGGCATCGTGCTGCTGTATCGGCGCACAGCGGTCACGGTCACACCGTCCACCGGCGCCGGTGCGGACACTCGCTCCGACTTCGATGGCGATGGCCTCGACGATGTGGCGGCGTTCAGCGACAACGGCGTCATCGTCCGGTATTCGTCCGCGCCATACCTCGATCATCTGCGTACGGAGATGCCCCAGGGCGGCTGTGTCTGCTTCGGCTGGCCGATGGTGTCGGGCAACTTCAACGGCGACGGCTACGACGACCTGGCCATCGCGGACGGCGGCGAGATGGACACCAGCACGGGCACCTTGGACACGGGCGCCGTGTGGATCTTCCCCGGCGGCCCGGGCGGTCTGCAGATCGACGCCGTGCAGCATCTCAACCAGACGACCGCTGGGGTGCCGGGCACGTCCGAGGAGGGCGACTGGTTCGGCGGCGCGCTGGCCGCCGGCGACATCACCGGGGACGGCCGCGACGACCTCGCGATCGGCCTGCCCAGAGAGGCGGTCGGCGCGACGACGCAGGCCGGCGGCGTGATCGTCCTGAACGGCAGCCCGTCCGGCATCGTCACCACCGGTGCACAGTGGATCGACCAGAGCACCACGGGCGTGCCGGGCACTCCGGAGACGGGCGACAGCTTCGGCTGGGGCCTGGCGATCGGCAAGGTCGACAAGAACGGCTACGCGGAGTTGCTGGTCGGCACGCCACTGGAGAACGACCACGACCTCAACGACGGCAGCGGGATGATCGCCCAGTTCTGGGGCAGTTCCGCCGGCGTCTCGCTGTCCAACGTCACCTCGGTCAGTGGCGAGACGGTCACCGCGGCGGCCGGCCTCGACGGCATGTACGCCTGGAATCTCGGTTTTTCCCTGGGGGTGACCGACACCGACGGGGACGGCTACGGCGAGGTCATCGTCGGGGATTCCGGTGCCGAGGTGGGCTGGGATCTGGCACCGGGCGCGGTGTTCAGCCTCGCCGGCCGCAGCACTGGCCTGTCCGCCACGGGTGTCAAGGTGCTGTCCCAGGACAGCTCCGGTGTGGCCGGTGCCACCGAGAACGAAGACCACTTCGGCGCCTCGATCGCGGTCGGAGACGTGACCGGGGACGGCCTCGGTGACGTGCTGGTCGGTGTCCCGAACGAGGACATCGGCACCACCGCCGACGCCGGCATGGTCGTGCTGCTGCGCGGCTCGTCCGGGGGCCTGACCGGCACCGGCTCGCAGTCGCTGGACCAGAGCTCGGCGCTGGTGCCGGGAGCCGCGGAGAAGGACGACACCTTCGGCGACTCCGTGACGATGCTCAACCTCAATGGCGCGGGCCCGCTCGAGGCCCTGGTCGGCACGTCCGGCGAGGAGGTCACCGGCGACCCGGTCGGCTACCCGTCCGGCACGGTGACGAGCTTCCCGGTCGGCTCGGCGGGCCTGGGCACCGGCACCGCGACCTCGGGCCGGTCCCTGGTGCCGGCCGACGAGACGATCGGCCGCTACGGCCTCTATCTGGTTGCACCGCAAGGCTCCTAGCGAGGGCGGGGCCGCGGCTGGAATAGCCGCGGCCCGTAAGCTCGGCGCGTGACAAGCGTGGTGATCGCGACGGCGTGGGTGTGCGTACGGGACCGCCGGGTCCTTGTCGCCCGCCCCCACTACACCGACGTTTTCTACCTGCCCGGCGGCAAACCCGAGCCGGGCGAGACGTACGCCGAGGCGGCCGCGCGCGAGGTGCGGGAGGAGGTCGGCGTGCTCCTCGACCCCGCGGACCTCACCCTGTTCACCGAGATCGTGGCGCCCGCGCACAACCGGCCGCCGGGCACCGAGGTGCGCCTGATCTGCTTCGTCGGCGGCAAGACCGACACGGAGCCGGTGGCGGCCGCCGAGATCGGCGAGCTGGCCTGGCACACCTCGGCCGACAAGGCCCGCTGCGCACCCGCCATCCAACTGCTGATCGCCGAACTCGTGACGGCCGGCCTGATCGACTGACCTTCGCCGGGGCTTGCGCCGTCAGCCCGCGCTGAGATTGGTGCGGCGCACGATCAGCCAGACGACGCCGTGTTGTGGCACTGGTGATACAGGTCCGTCAGCTCGGCGGACAGGTAGGTCATCCAGCCCACCAGTACAGCTGCCAGGACGAGCGTGCTGACGAGGGTCCAGCGGCGCTGACGCCAGGTGAGCCAGATCAGACCGGAGAAGCTCCCGCTCGGCTCAATGCTGTCCGCGCGGTTCGGGGCGAGCCGTGGTCGGGTGATCGGGGTCATGCTGCTGCCTCCAGATCCCGGTGTTTCCTGGCCGACGCCTTGAGGTAGGTCAGGATCAGCTCGTCCAGGGTGATGGGTTGGGCGGTCCATCCGGGCGCGACGATCGCCGGCGCGGCCGGTCCGGCGGGCTGCCGGACGACGAAGGTCGACTGCCGGTCGGTGTGCTGCGCCTGGACGATCGTGCCCGGGCTCGGCGGCAGGCACGGGAGCTTCAACGCCTCGCCCGAGCCGGTGAAGAAGGTAAGAAGCTCACCGCCACGGGCACCCTGAAGATCGACGGCAAGGTTCTCTCCGGCGCCCGCGGTGAAGATCTACTTCAAGGCGGACGGTGCCAGCAGCTACGCGCTCAAGGCCACCGCCACCACCAACAGCAAGGGCGCCTACAGCACGCCGCCACCGCCTACGACGACGTCAAGGTCAACTAGCCGCGATCCCGGGGGCCCGCCGCCGATCTGGTGCGGGCCTCCGCGTCACGAGGCCAAAAGCGGAGAGCCCAGATAGCGTACGTCGCCCTCGCCGTTGTTGCCGCTCTCGTCGATCGTTGTCGACGTCCACACGCCGGTCGGCAGCAGGGTCTTTCCGCTTGCCGTGAAGGTTGTGACCGAGCCGCTGCGGTTGTCGGCGCCGAGCACTTCGCCCGTGGCGCCGACGACCGCGTCCAGGCCGCCGGTGCCGTCGATGTTCAGCAGCGCGAGGCCTTGACCGAAGTAGTCCCAGGCCTCCGCCGCGCCCGGAACCGCCGACTGACTCTGGTCGAACGCGGAGCTGCCGGCGCCGGTCAGCCCGGTGGCGCCGCCCAGCACCAGCGTGACCATGCCGGCCTGTTGGGCCGAGCCGATCGTTTCGAACGGCGAGCCGATCAGGACGTCGGAGTATCCGTCGCCGGTGACGTCGCCCGTGGCGAGCGAACTGCCGAAGCCGTCCTCGACCTCGGAACTGCCCGGCACCCCGGCGGTGTCCTGCGCGATCGCGGTGAACGCGGTCTTGGACAGGCCGGCCGCGCCGCCCTTCAGGGCGACCACCACGCCCGCGCTGAGCTTGCCGGTGACGGCGTCCGCCGCCTGTGGCGCGCCCGCGATGACTTCGGCCTTGCCGTCCTTGTCGGTGTCCGCCACGGCCAGCGCGGTGCCGAACGCCGCTCCGCTGGCCGCGCTGAGCTTCAGGTCGGTGTACACCGCCGAGGTCACCCCGCCGGTCGCCACGCCGCCGGTCGCGCCCTTGACGAGGCTGACCATGCCGATCGAGCTGTTCTCGCCCGGGGAGGCGATCGCCAGGTCGGCGATCTTGTCGCCGGTGACGTCGCCGATGGCCAGCACCTCGCCGAACCGGTCGCCGCTCTCCGCCTCGCCGGGAATCCAGCTGTCGGACTGCGCGAACCACTTCGCTCCGGTCGTGGTCAGCCCGGCCGGGCTGCCGTACAGGATCGTCACGGCACCCGCCGAACTCGCCGAGCCGACGCCCTCTCCCGGAGCGCCGATCGCCAGGTCGGCACGGCCGTCGCCGTTCAGGTCGCCGGCCGCCACCTCGGAGCCGAAGCGGTCATTGGTCTCGCCGCTGCCGGGCACTCCGGGCGTGTCCTGGAAGAACTTCTGCGCCCCGTGATAGTCGAGGCCGGACGGGCCGCCATAGGCCACCCAGACCCCGCCTTGGAGCTCGACCGCGCCGTCGCCGTACGCCAGATCGGCGAAGCCGTCGCCGTTGAAGTCGCCCGCCGCCAGGCTGACGCTGCCGCCGAGGTAGCCGTGATCGGCGGACAGCTGGTCGTAGCGGCCGTCCTTCGAGTAGCGCACGACCGCGCCGACCGTATCGCCCACGACCTGCTCGTCCTTGCCGTCCCCGTCCAGGTCGAAGCGGCTGAGCAGCCGGGCCGCGACCGGCGGCTCCGGCACCGTCGAGCCACCGGCCGGCACGGCGAGCGGCAGGCCCTGCGGGAACCGCGTCGCGCTGCCGATATCGGTGATTCTCAGGTCGCTCGCGCCGAACACGGCCGACCCAAGACCCGTGACCAGCTGCGGCCCGGCGGACGTCTGCTGCCACAGGCTCAGCGACTGCGTGCCGGCGATCAGCAACTCGCGTGCGCCGCCGCCGGTCAGCTCGAGCGCCTGCATCCCGATCCCGAACGTGCGGCCGGCGCTCGGGCTGAGCTGCGCGCTGCCCACGCCGGTCAGGCCGGTCTCGCTATTGGCGATGGTGGTGACCACCCCGGCGTCGGTGCGGGTGTCCATCGGCGCCCGGGTCGAGCCGGACACCAGGTCGGGCAGCCCGTCGCCGGTGACGTCGCCCAGGGTGAGCGAGTCGCCGAACGACTCGGACCGGTAGGCCGCGCCGGCCACGTCGGGACTGTCCCGGTTCCACAAGGTGCTGGCTCCGGCCGAGATGCCGCCGGTCGCGCCGCGGAGCACGGCGACCACACCGGACAGTTGCCGCCCGCCGACCGTCGAGTTGTGCGCGCCGGCCACCACGTCGGCCCGGCCGTCGCCGGTCAGGTCGGCGACCGCCACCTGGTCACCGAGCCCCCGGATCTCCACCGCGAGATCGTCGAGCTGCGGGCCGGGCACCAGGGCGGCGCCGGTGCCGGTCGGGCCGGTGGCCGTGCCGGGCAGCACGGTCACGGACCCGGCGTCCCCGTCGACATCGCCACGGGCGCCGACGACGACATCCAGGTGGGCGTCGCCGGTCACGTCCCCGATCGCGACCGACGAGCCGAACAAGTCCGAGGCCTGCGCCGAGCCCGGTACGCCGGCGGAATCCTGGCTGAACTGGCTGCTGCCGATGCCGCTGAGCCCGGTGGCGCTGCCGTAGAGCACCGTCACGGCGCCCGCGTTGGTGTAACCGCTGACCAGTTGGGTCCGCTGCCCGATCGCCAGGTCGGCGAAGCCGTCGCCGTTCAGGTCGCCGGGGGCCGCCACGCTGCCCAGGTTGCCGCCGGCCGCGGGCATCCCCGGGCTCGCGGCGGTCAGCCGGATCGCGGAATCCGGCTGCAGGCCGTCCGCGCTGCCGTTCAGCACCCAGAGCGCGGCGCCGTCGCCGATCGCGAGGTCGTTGACGCCGTCGCCGTTGAAGTCCGCCACCGCCAACGCGGACGCCAGTGAGGTGCCGGTCGGCTTGAGGAGCCGCTCGGTCGCGCCGGTCGCATAGCGCACGAGAAGCACACTCTGGGCGACACCGGTGGCGGTGGAGACCTGTACGCCGATGATCAGCTCGTCGACGCCGTCGCCATCGATGTCGAAGCGGGCCGACGCGTGCTCCGGCGCCGCCTGCACCGACAGCGGCCAGGTTGCTGTCGTTGTCGAGCGCTGGAACTGCAGGCTCTCCCCGTCGCGCTGGATCGTGGTTGTGACCGGATCGGCGGCCGCGGCGGGCATCGCGGGCAGCAGGGCGGCAGCGCAAGCCGCGACGGTGAGGGCGGGGATCAGGCCACGGGGCACAGGTCAACTCCGAAAGAAACGCAGCGGGTGGGGACACGGTAGTTGATCAATTGCCTGGCCGCTGCCCCGTCCTCATCGGACATTCCATCGAAAATATGACCCGGACGTGATCTCCATACTTCGATGTTCATCACTACGCTGATTTTCACGTACGGAGCCCGCGGCCATACCCAGTCGCGGGTTTCGCCAGGCTTGGAGGTCATGGATGACGCGCAGACTAGGCCGACGCCTCGCGGCGATCGGTGCCATCGTGGGGCTGACCGTCGTGGCCGGCGGCACGACCGCGTACGCCGCACCGGCGCCCGACGGGCTCACCCTGGTGGCCACCCGGCATTCCCTGCTCGGCACGCATAACTGGTACGAGCAGACCTACCGGGGAGTTCCGGTGCTGGGCGGCTTCTACGCCACCCACACCGATGCCCGCACCGGGCTGGTCCAGGTCCAGGACGGCCGCGTCCAGGTCACCGGCACGCCGGCCCGGAGCGCCTCGTTCGCGCGGGGCCGGGCCGAGTCCGCGGCCACCGGCCGGCTGGCCGGCACGCTCATGCGTTCGTCGGCGGTCATCGTGCCCGGCGCCACGGCCAAGCTCGGCTGGCTGGTGTTGACCCGCACGCCCCGCGGCACCGTCCAGACCGTGGTCGACGCGGTCAGCGGCACGAGGCTCGCCGAGAAGAACACGGTCAAGGAGGTCAGCGGCTCGGGTCAGGTCTTCAACCCCAACCCGGTGGTCACCTTGCAGAACGAAAGCCTGACCGACAGCAGCAACAGCAACTCGTCGACCTTCACCCCGGCGTACAGCACCGTGACGCTTACCCAGCTCAACAGCGGCGTCACCACGCTGAAGGGGGCGTACGCCAACAACGCCAGCAGCAGCGCCGTCACGTCGAGCACCCGCACGTACACGTACAACCGGTCGCAGGCCGGCTTCGAGCAGGTGATGGCGTACTACCACGTCACCACCGCGCAGGAGTACATCCAGAGCCTCGGCTTCACCGACATCAACAACTCCGCGCAGACGTACCGGACCACGGGCCTCACCGACGACAACTCCTACTACGACCCGTCCGACGACAGCCTCACCTTCGGCACGGGCGGCGTCGACGACGCCGAGGACGCCGAGGTGATCTGGCACGAGTACGGGCACGCGATCCAGGACGCCCAGGTGCCCGGCTTCGGCTCGTCCAGCCAGTCCGGCGCGATCGGCGAGGGCTTCGGCGACTACTGGGCCTACACCATGTCCTCGGCGGTCAGCGCCAACACCACGACCACGCCGCTGGCCTGCATCGCCGACTGGGACGCGGTTTCCTACACCAGCGGCACGCCGCACTGCCTGCGCCGGGTCGACGGCACCAAGGTCTACCCGGGCGACTGGGAGAACGAGGTGCACGCCGACGGCGAGATGTGGTCGCGGGCGCTCTACGACATCCACAACGCGCTCGGCCGGAGCACGGCCAACAGCATCATCCTCGAGGCGCAGTTCGGCTTCGCACCCGGCACCACGTTCGCCGCCGCGGCCAACCAGACGGTGACGACCGCGCAGTCGCTCTACGGCACCTCGGCCGCCACCGCTGTACGGACCGCCTTCCAGGCTCGCGGTTTCATCTAGGAGCCTGCCGATCGTACGGAAAGCCCTTGGTTGTCGATGTTTGACGCCAAGGGCTTTCGGCCGTCAGGCGATGGCGTTGTGCACGGCGACGCGGTGGGTGTCGGGGTTGGACCAGCTCCAGTTGGGGTGGGCCCGGTTGGTCAGCAGCACCACGACCATCTTGCGGGCCGGGCTGACGAGCAGCGAGGTGCCGGTGAAGCCGGTGTGGCCGAACGTCGTGGCCGCCGCGAGCTTGCCCATGAACCAGGGCTGGTTGAGCTCGACGCCGAGGCCGTGGTCGGCGGTGCGGCGCGGGCGGTCGGGGTCGATGGCGGGCTTGCCCTTGTTGACGTTCGTGAGCGCCCGCTTGAGGACGTCGGCGGAGAGCAGGCGCTTGCCGTTGTAGGTGCCGCCGTTGAGCATGAGCTGGCCGATGACCGCGACATCCTTGGCGGTGGCGAAGACGCCCGCGTGCCCGGCGACGCCGCCGAGGGTGTTGCAGACGTCGTCGTGAACGGTGCCGCGCAGCAGGCCCCGCGAGGAACGGGCGTCGGTGGCGACGAGGCGTTGTTTGTTGCCGACCCATTTCAACGGCTGGAACCCGGTGTCCTTGAGCCCGAGCGGGGTCAGCAGGTTGTCGCGGAGGGCCTTGTCGAGGCTCTTGCCGGTGAGCTTCTCGACGAGCCGGCCGAGGACCATCAGGCCGACGCTGGAGTAGCGGAACGTGGTGCCGGGCACGCCGCCCTTGACCAGCGGGGTGGTCAGGACGGATTTCCAGCGGGCGGCGTTGTCGGGCAGGCCGGTGATTTTCGCGCCGACCGGCAGGGCGCTGGTGTGGGCGAGCAGCATGGCGATGGTGACCGTGCCTTTGCCCGTGCCGGTGAACTCGGGCAGGTAGTCCCGCACCGGTTTGGCCAGGTCGATCCGGCCCTTGTCAACGAGTTGCAGGACGAGCAGCGCCGTGTAGACCTTGGTCAGCGAGGCGAGGTCGAAGATCGAGTCCGGTTTCGCCGCGACCCGCTGGCTCGCCGGGAGCTCGACCGGACCGGCCTTGTAGCGCAGCGCGTGACCGACTGCGGTGTGCAGGGTGGTCTTCCCGTCGACCAGGACGAGCGCGACGGCTCCGGCGTAGCCGGGGTGGTTGGGGTTGTCGGCGGTCGGCTTCAGGTATTTGGTCAGAGTGGTGTGCACCCGCCCCACGTAGGCCGGCGCGGCCGCGGCGTTCCGTGCGACCGGCACCGTCGGCGCGGCTGTGGCCGGCTCGGCCCAGGTCGGCGCCGGGCGCCGGCCGCAGCCGCCCAGCGTGGCGGCGACGGCGGCCAGCCCACCACCCAGAACGGCCCGGCGAGGAAGAGTCACGCGGAGGATGATCGCATGGCCGCGGCCGGTACGGGGTCCCGCGATAGCGTGGTGGCATGTTGCTGAGAGTCTTCACCGAACCGCAGCAGGGTGCCTCCTACGACGACCTGCTCGCGGTCGCGCAGCGGACCGAGGAGTGCGGGTTCGACGCGTTTTTCCGGTCCGACCACTACCTGGTGCACGGCGACGGTGACGGCCTGCCCGGCCCGACCGACGCCTGGATCACCCTGGCCGCGCTGGCCCGGGAGACCAGCCGGATCCGCCTCGGCACCCTGGTCAGCTCCGCGACCTTCCGCAACCCGGGCGTGCTCGCCATCACCGTTGCCCAGGTCGACCAGATGAGCGGCGGCCGGGTCGAGCTCGGCCTCGGCGCCGGCTGGCACGAAGCCGAGCACCGCGCCTACGGCATCGACTTCCCGGACACGGCCGGCCGGTTCGACCTGCTTACCGAGCAGCTCGAACTGATCACCGGCCTGTGGGACACACCCCTGGGGGAGCGCTACAACTTCGCCGGGCAGCACTACACAATCGTCGACTCCCCGGGCCTGCCCAAGCCGGTGCAGACGCCGCACCCGCCCGTGATCGTCGGGGGTGCCGGCAAGAAGCGCACGCCCGCGCTGGCGGCGAAGCACGCCGCGGAGTTCAACGCCGGCTTCCGGTCCGTGAGCGAGACTGCCGAGCTGTTCGCCCGCGTCCGGGCCGCGTGCACCACCGCCGGGCGGGACCCGGAAACCCTCGCGCTCTCCGTGGCACACGCGACGATCGTCGGCAAGGACGACGCCGAGGTCCGCCGCCGCCTCGAGGCATATGGCAGTGCCGCGGACGAGCTGCGGGCCAGCGCCTACGTCGGCACGCCGGCCGAGGTCGTCGACCGGCTCGGCCGCTACCGGGACGCGGGTGCGGGCCGGGCGTACCTGCAGATCATGGACCTGGCCGACCTCGACCACCTCGACCTCATCGCCTCCGAAGTCCTGCCCCAGCTGACCTGACCCGGCCGGCTAGTGCCCGGCCGCCCGGTAGGCCACCCCGGCGACGGTCGGGGTGGCGTCGTCCCGGTACAGGCCGTATTCCGCGGATTCGCCGGCGGCCGGGAGGGAATGCCAGGCATACCGTTCGACGTACGGGGCGGCCTGCATCGCCGCGGTCGCCTTGGCGATGAACGTGGTGACTTGTTGCGCGTCCGGATAGCGGGGCGTGCCCGTGAAGTTGATCAGGCCGAACTCGGTGACCCAGATCGGCAGGCCGTAGCGGTCGTGCACGGCGTTGACATAGCTCATGAACTGGTCCGCCGCGGCGTCGCCGAAGTACGAGCCGTACCAGTGCACGGTGATGAAGTCGACCCGCAAACCACGCTCGCGCGCACCAGTCATGAACCGGTCCAGCCAGCCGCCCGGGGTGTCGCCGCCGAACGCCACCGCCGGGCTGCCCAGGCGCATGCCGGTCTGCTCCAGCCGGGGCCACAGCGACAACGCCTGCTCGACGGGCATATTGGCCTGCCCGGACAGGTCCGGTTCGTTGAAACCCAGCAGGGTGCTGCCCGATCGGCGGACCGTGCCCAGATCGGCGTCGTTGACCGCGGCGGCGCCCCAGATCATCGGGACGAACTCGGCCTGCGCCGGTACGTCGTCGTTCGCCACGGACCAGTCGTAGTACCAGCCGGCGCCGACGTCGCGAATACCGGCGGCCAGGCCGGGGAACGCCCACGTGCTCACGCCCTTCTTCACGGCTGCCGGCGCGGGCGCAGGGGCGGCCGCCGGGAGCGACCACGCCTGGGTGAGAGCGCCGGTACAGGTCCAGGTCTGCAGCGGCGTACCGGTTGCGGAACCGCCGTGCGCGTCCAGGCACTTGCGTGACCCGACGTTGATGAGCCAGCCGTTGGTGGCCCACCACCGCTGCGCATCGGTGCCGTTGCAGTCGAACAGCTGCACGGTCGTGCCGTCCGCATGTGCCGCATTGGCCACGTCGAGGCACTTGCCCAGGGCGTGGATCGTCCCCTGAGCCGGGTCCACGGCCCAGTTCTGCGCGTCCGTGCCGTTGCAGTCGTAGAGCTGCACGGCGGTGCCGTTGGCGGTCTGGGACCAGGTCACGTCGACACACTTGCCCGCCACGCCCACGATGCCGATCCCGGTGTCGGCTTGCGCGTTCGGCACGGCGGCCAGGCCCGCCGCGATCACGACGAGCAGCGACGCCGTGATCGCGCCGCCGCGGACCAGCCGGCTCCGGCACATCTCACGCCAGGTCATTCGGGGGCCCTCGTCTCGTCGGCCGGCGGCGGCACCGGGTCTCCGGCTACAACGGGCGTCCCCGCGGCGTGGTTCAGGGAATCCGCGCTCGCATCAGTGACATCACCAGTCCGGGGGTGATCCCGACTACCGGGATTCGTGCGCCGCGAGTCTGATCAGCTCGGCCCGGGACGAGACATTGAGCTTGGTGAAGACCTTGCGGAGGTGATAGTCGATCGTGCGCGGGCTGAGGAACAACTGCGCGGCGACCTCGCGATTGGTCGCCCCCTCGCCGACGATCCGGACGATCTGCACCTCCTGCGGCGTCAGCTGGGCGATCGTGCTGGGATCGCGCTTGCGCGCGGTCTCGCCGGTGGCCCGCAACTCGGTGCTGGCCAGTTCGGCCCAGGCCGGCAGGCCGAGCCGCTCGAACGTCTCCTGGGCGGCGCGGAGGTGGCCGCGCGCGTCGGTTCGCCGGCGGCGCCGGCGCAGCTGCTCGCCGTACAGCAGCTCGGTGCGCGCCGTGTCGAAGGGCCGGCCGCCGTGCGCGTGCAGGGCGAGCGCCTCGGTGAAGTGGCCGTCGGCGTCGGGGCCGGTCGCCAGCAGGCCGCGGCAGCGTGCCAGCAGCGCCTTGCCCCAGGCCGATCCGGTATGCGTGGTCCACGCCGCCAGCCGGGCCGAAGCCTGGTGGGCCAGGGCCGCCTGATCGGTGCGGACCGCCGCCTCGATCAGGTCGGCGGCGGAGAAGATGCCGACGATGGGGTGGGAGTCGCCGGGCCCGGCGGTGGCGAGCGCGGCGAGCCGGTTCCGGGCGTTCGCCGGCCGTCCGGCGCCCAGATCGAGCAGGGCGAGCGCCCAGGACGAGATGCCGGCCGCCGGGCCGAGCCGGTGTCCCATCGCCTGCGCGTGGGCGGCGCCGGCCTGCTCCCGGCATTCCTGCTCCCGGCCGTGCACGGCGGCGATCCAGGCCAGCACGCTGCGCAGGTGCGCGCCGAAGTTGTCCTGCCCGGTCTCCGCCGCGATCCGCAGCCCCTCGGTCGCGTTCGCCGACGCGGCGGAGTAGCGGCCGGTCCACGCCTCGAGCGAGGAGAGCGGCGCGAGCAGGGCCGGAAGCAGCGCGGCGGCGCCCGCCGAACGGGCCCGCGCGACGGCGGCCGTGAACAGCCTGACCGCGACGGCGTCGTCGCCGAGAAACATCGCACCGGCGGCGGTCAGCATGATCGCGCGGAGGTCGGGTGTCTGGGCGGTGTGGCCCGCGACGTCGCGGAGATAGCCGGTGGCGCGGGCCGGGTCGCCGCTCAGCAGCCCGTCGAGGCCGCGCACGAGCAGGGCGCTCAGCGGAACGGCGTCGTCGGGCGTGGGTAGAGCGGCCAGCCGCCGGCCGATCTCGTGCAGGCCGGACACGTCGCCGGCCTGCCAGGCCGCCTGGCCGGCCTCGGTGAGCATCTGAGCGGCCCGGGCCGGGTCGAGCGAGGCGATCGGCTCGGCGCCGGCCAGCAGGGTCGCGTACGCCGCCGTCAACTCGCCGCATGCGCCCTCGATCGAGCCACGCAGGTGCTCGACGCGGGCCCGCAGCAGCGTCGACGGCGCCAGCGTGCCGGCCTGGTCGAGCAGCGCGTTCGCCCGCTCCGGCAGGCCGGCCTGCCAGGCGGCGTCGGCCGCGGCGGCTAGTCGCGCACTGCGCAGCTCCGCCGCGGCGGTCAACCCGGCCGCGCGTTCGTACGCGGTGGCCGCGGCGGCGTGCCCGCCTCGACGCCGGGCCCGGTCGGCCGATCGGTGCAGCTCGGCGGCCACCGACTCGTCCGGCCCGAGCGTGGCGGCGGCCCGGTGCCAGGCGCGCCGGTCGACGTCCTCGGCGCCGTCGAGCGCCGCGGCAAGCGCGTGCTGCACCTCCCTCCGCTGCCAGAACGTCGCGCCGCGATAGACCGCCGTGCGGACCAGCGGATGGCAGAATCCCAGCAGCTTGCCGTCCACCCGGACCAGCCCGGCCTGCTCGGCGGCGTCGATCGCGCCCGCCGGCACGCCCAGCGTGGCCGCCGCGCGCAGTACCACGGCCAGTTCGCCGGTGTCCTCGGCGGCGGCGACGAGCAGCAGGGTCTGGGTCTGCTGGTCCTGGCGGCGGACCCGGTCGAGGAACACCTGCTCGACCTCGGCGCTCACCGGGAGCCGCTCGGGCAGCGGCGCCCGGCCGGCGAGCTGCTCGGCCGACAGCGACCCGGGCAACTCCAGCAACGCCAGCGGGTTGCCGGCCGTGCTGGCCACCAGGCTGTCCCGCACCGGGTCGGGCAGGTCCACACTGGACCGTTCGGCGAGCAGAGCGCCGGCCGCCGGCAGGTCGAGCCCGGCGAGCGGCAGCTCCGGCAGGCCGGGCGCGGCGAAGTCGGCCATGCTGCCGTCCCGGGCGGCGAAGAGGATGACCACGCCCTCCGCGTCCAGCCGGCGGGCCGCGAAGGTCAGGGCGCCGGCCGACGCGCCGTCCAGCCAGTGCGCGTCGTCGATGAGGCAGAGCAGCGGTCGTTCCTCGGCGGCCTCGGCGAGCACGCTCAGCACGCCGAGCGAGATGAGGAACCGGTCCTCGCCGCCGACCGGCCCGATCCCGAAGGCGCCTCGCAGGGCCGCGCCCAGCCGCGCCGGGACGGCGTCGATCAGGTCGGCGACCGGGCGCAGGAGCTGGTGCACTGCGGCGAACGGAAACTCCGACTCCGATTCGATTCCGGTGCCACGCAGGATCCGCATGCCGGTGGCGCGCTCCGCCGCGTACGCGAACAGGGCGGATTTTCCAATGCCCGCCTCGCCGCGCAGCACGAGCACACCGCTGCGCCGATCGCGCGCCGCGACCAGCAACTCATCGATGAGCGTGCACTCTCGCAGCCGCCCGTGCAGCATCTCCCGATCCTACGGAAGCACTGGTGGTTTCGCCGATTCGAGCATCGGGCCCCGGCCCGCAGGCTTCGGTGGTCAGCTCACCTCTCGAAGGAGAAGCCATGAACTCCGCCGATGTCATCGTCGTGGGCGCCGGACCGACCGGCCTCGCCCTCGCCGGCGAACTAGCCCTCGCCGGCGTTCGCTGCCGGGTGCTGGAACGCCGCACCGAGGAACCCAACATCACCCGCGCCTTCGCCGTACACGCTCGCACGATGGAGCTGCTCGACGCCCGCGGGCTTGCCGACGAGGTCCTGTTGCACGGCGTCCGGGTGTCCAGCGTGGCGCCGGTCCCCGGCTCGTCGCTCGATCTGGGCGTGCTCGACACCCGCTATCCAATGATCTTCATCGCGCCGCAGAGCGGCACCGAGCGGGTGTTGCGGGCCCGCGCCGAACGGCTGGGCGTGGAGATCGTCCGGGGCGCCGAGGTGCTGGGCATCCACCAGGACGAGACCGGCGTCTCGGTCCAGGTCGGCGGTGCCAACCCCAGGACCGAGCGAGCACAGTACGTGGTGGGCTGCGACGGCGCGCACAGCGCGGTACGCGATCGGATCGGCGTCGAGTTCGTCGGCCGGCAGTACCAGACGCACATCCTGCTCGCCGACGTCCAACTGGCCGAGCCGCCCGCGGAGGCGATGTTCGCGCGGACCAACACCGACGGCGCGGTGATCTCGGTGCCGTTCGGCGACGGGTGGTTCCGGGTGATCGCCTGGGACCGGCAGCGCGACCGGGTGCCGCTCGCCGAGCCGGTGACCGACGCCGAGATGCGCGACGCGTTCCGCCGGATCGCCGGCAGCGACCTGGGGATGGGCCGGCCGCGCTGGAGCACCCGGTTCCTCAGCGAACGGCGGCAGGCCGCCCGCTACCGGGTCGGCCGGGTCTTCCTGGCCGGCGACGCCGCGCACGTCCACTCGCCGCTCGGCGGGCAGGGCATGAACACCGGCATCCAGGACGCGCTGAACCTCGGCTGGAAGCTCGCCGCCGCCGTGCACGGCACCGCCGCCCCGTGGCTGCTGGACAGCTACGAAGGGGAGCGGCATCCGGTCGGCGAACGGGTGCTGAAGCTGACCGACATGTTCAACCGGCTCGTGCTCGGCCAGTCCACGCTGCGCAACATGATGCAGGCGCTGGCGATCCGCGCGATCCTCCGGTTCCACCGCAGCCGGCTGATCATGGCCGAGCGGCTCAGCGGCATCGGCATCGCATACCCGGCCCGCTCCGGCGACGACCACGCCTGGGCCGGCCGGCGGATGCCGGACCTGGACTGCGCCGGCACCCGCCTCTACGAGCTGATGCGGGACGGGCGGTTCGTGCTGGCCACCCGGGATCCGGCGTCGCTCAGCGGGCCTGCGTCGGTCCACAGTGTGCAGTGCGGGTCGCTGGACGGCCCGGCGATGGTCCTGGTCCGGCCGGACGGATACGTGGCGTGGGCGAGCGATCGGATGCTGAGCCCGGCGCAGACGTCGGCCGCGATCGCCGAATGGTGCGGGTGGGCGTCACGATCCAACTCCACACGGTAACAAGATAGGGCGGCGCTCGAGCCAAGTTGACCTTGCGTGTCGTGGCGGTGACGAGAAGTGGGTCGATATCGATATCGGGTGCGCCGGTGCCGGGCGAACTGCCCGTTCGGGGGTGGTCGCAAATGAGTGCTGTTCACGTACGATCGCCGCTCGACATCGATCACGTAAGTCCAACACGGGGGTTCTGCATGTTCGTTTTCCACCGTAAGGCCATCGCCGGCATTGGCGTTGCCGCCGCCGGTGTGGCTTCCACGGCGTTGTTCGCGATGCCCGCACAGGCGGCCTCCGCCGGCGCGGCGAAGGTGGTGGGGTCGTCCACCGTGCAGTTCAACGCGTTGACCGGCAAGACCAATGGGTTGACCATCACCATTTCGGGGCGCACGGTCACGCTTGACGACAAGGTCGCGATCAAGGCAGGAACGGGCTGCAAAGCGGTCAAGGGCGACACCACGAAGGTCAAGTGCACGACGTCGAAGACGACGACGAAGCTCAGCGTCGCCCTCGGCGACAAGAACGATGCGGTTACCAACAAGACGTCCGTTTACCTGCTTGCGGACGGCGGTTCCGGAGACGACACCCTCAAGGGTGGCAGCGGTAAGGACCAGCTTCAGGGCGCCGCCGGGAACGACAAGCTCTACGGCTATTCCGGAAACGACGTCCTGATCGGTGCCGCCGGCAACGACCTCGTTTACGGGGGCAACGGAAACGACACCGTCGACGCGGGATCGGGCAACGACACGATCTCCGGCGAGGCCGGCAACGACAAGATCGTCGCGGGCTCCGGGACCGACAAGGTCCTCGGTGGCTCCGGCAACGATGTCGTCAACGGCGGTGCCGACGCCGACACGATCTCCGGCGATTCGGGCGACGACAGCATCACGGGTGACGCCGGCAACGACAAGATCACCGGGAGCACCGGCGCCGACACGATTTCCGGCGGCGACGGTGCCGACGCGATCACCGGCGACGCGGGCGAGGACGAGATCGAGGGCGGCGCCGGCAACGACACCATCTCGGGCGGCGACGGCGACGACCTGATCTCCGGCGACGCGGGTGACAACACGATCAGCGGCGGGGCGGGCGACGACCTGATCCTCGGCGGCACCGGGATCGACAAGATCACCGGCGGGGCCGGCGACGACCTCATCCTGGGCGACGCGGGCAACGACCAGATCAAGGGCGAGGCCGGCGACGACCTCATCTCCGGGGATGCCGGAAACGACACGGTCTCCGGCGGCGACGGCGCCGACATCATGATCGGCGGTGCCGGCAACGACGCGCTCAACGGCGACGCAGGCGACGACTCGCTGATCGGCGAGGGTCTGCTCAGCACGGGCGAGCAGTCCGGCAGCGCCACGGCGCTGGATGTGCTCGACGGCGGCGCCAACGATGTCGACGGCGACACCTGCCTCACGCTGGCCGCCGGCACCACGGCGAACTGCGAGATCGTCAATCCGGCGGTCACGGCGGAGGCCGCGAGCGCCGAGGCCGAGTCCCTGACCGAGATCCGGGCGGCCAGCGCCGCAGCGACCCGGTAACAGCGACGAGTACTGATGACGGCCCGGTCGAGCGGGGCCGTGCCGGTGGGCGCAACCACCGGTACACCCCGATCGACCGGGCCGTCATCGCGTATCGCGAAGTGCCGGCCAGGCGCAGGCCGGGTCCTCCCGCACCCCGGTGCCGCCCACGATCTCCGTCACGACCCCGGCCGGCCTGTGCCGAGTGCGGTCCGCACGTTGCCGCCCGCGGCCGTGAGCCGGGCCCGGGCCACGTCGGCCGGCACCGCCGAAAGCAATGACACGAGCGCCACCCGCAGCTCGCCGGCGGAGTCATCCAGCACCGCGCCGCAATCCCGCTCGCCGGCGCCGGTCGCCATCCGCAGAATGGCGATCTGCCGTGCGCGCAGTTTGCCGTTGTTCGGGGCGACATCGATCATCAGATTCGAGTACGTGCGCCCGAGCCGCACCATGACGGCTGTGGAAAAGCTGTGCAGAACCATCTTCTGCGCGGTGCCGGCCTTCATCCGGGTCGATCCCGTCACCACCTCGGGGCCGGTCTCCACCATGATGTGTACGTCGGCCGCCGGCGCGACTGGCGCAGCCGGGTTGCTGCTGATCAGCACGGTTGCGGCGCCCCGGAGGCGGGCTTCGCCGAGGGCGCCGGCCACATACGGCGTACGGCCGCTCGCCGTGATGCCGATCGCCAGGTCGGCCGCGTCGAGTTCGGCCGCGTCGCGCCGCCCGGCCGACTCGTCGTCCTCCACTTCCTCGACCGCCCGCACCAGCGCCGGCGCGCCCCCGGCAAGGTGGGCGACAAACCGATCCGCCGGATATCCGTACGTCGGGGGCACCTCGGCGGCGTCGAGCATCCCGTACCGGCCGGAGGATCCCGCGCCGAAGTAGTGCACCCGCCCGCCGGCGCGCAGCCTCGCGACGGCGAGATCGACGGCGCGAGCTATCTCGGGAAGCGCGGCCGCGACGGCGCCCGGGACGGCGGCATCCGCGGCGTTGATCAGCTCCAGGATTCCGAGCGTGTCCAGGGTGTCGATGTGCTCGGTCGCCGGGTCGCGCCGCTCCGTGGGGGCGTCCACACGTACCGGTCCGGATGCTGCCATGGGACCTCCAGGGCGTCGGCGGCCGGCGCATGAACCGGCCGCCTGCACCCTCTCAGTTGGCGGTCACCGCGTCGATCGACTGCTGCTGGCCGCCGCCGACATACAGGTTGACGGTGCGGACGTCGTTGATGGCGGTGCCGAAGTCGACGGTGCTGGCGTCGTCGTCCGCGACCGGCGGAAAGGTCAGCTTCGTGCCCCGCATCCGCTGGCCGAAGTCGCCGATCGTGGTGCACACCGGGCTGGGGCAATAGACGGTGAAGCCGTCGTAGTCGCCATAGCGGGATCCGTCGTCGAGTAGGTCGGACAGGATCCAGTAGAGCGCCCCACTGCCGCCCGAGGCGTACACCGCGTCGGTCCAGCGCTGGTAGACGGGGTTGCGGGTGGCCTTGTCCTTGATTCCGAATTCGCCCAGCATGACCGGCTTGTGGATCAACTGTCGCGCACGCGCGGCGAAGCGCAGGGACATTGTGGTCTCCAGACGTGATGGCGAGGACGGTCGCCTGGTGCACCAGGAATCTAAATCCGCTTAAGTAAGTGGGTCAAGGGCGCAAGACAGTTGATCGCTATGGGTTGACATCCCAAACTTAAGCAGCTTAATAATGGCTCGGCGAGGTCGAGTCCCTCCGCCGTGCCGATGTCGGTGCGGCGGCGCGACCGGCGCAGCAGCATCGCCGCGCCACCGCGGCGATCCGAGCGAGGGATCCGCGGATGCATCTATTTTCTGGGCGCCTGAGCAGGCGTTTTGGACTTTTCACGGCGGCCACGGCCGCGCTCGCGCTCGCCGGTTGCTCCGGCGGGTCCTCCACCGGCGGAAAGGCCGGCAACGCGGGCAGTTCCATCACCATCAACGGCACGGCCGCGACCATCACCGAGAACTGGAACCCGTTCTCACCCACGGCGCTGCAGCCCACCCTGGGTGTCATCCACGAGTCGCTGTACTACTACAACCTCGCCAGCGACGTCCCGCCGAAGCCGATGCTGGCGACCGCCTTCTCCTGGGACACCGCCGGCAAGCAGCTGACGATCACCACCCGCGAGGGGGTGAAGTGGAACGACGGCCAGCCGTTCACCGCCAAGGACGTCGCCTTCACCTTCGAGCTGATCCGCAAGACGCCGGCGATCAACGGCTCCGGTCTCAAGTTCGCCTCGGCGAAGGCTACCGACGACAAGACCGTCGTGCTGACCTTCCCGACGACGTCCTTCACCTCGGAGCCGAGCATCCTCGGCAACACCGCGATCATCCCCGAACACATCTGGAGCAAGATCGCCGATCCGGCCAAGACCACCAACCCCAACCCGGTCGGCACCGGCCCCTACAAGCTCAAGTCGCTGTCCGCGCAGAGCTTCGTGCTGGAGAAGAACCCGAACTACTGGCAGCCCGGCAAGCCGCAGATCGAGACGCTGCGCTACATCGGCCTCGCCTCGGCCGACGCGTCGAGCGCCGCGCTGACCGCCGGCCAGGTGGACTGGATGAGCGCGTACATCCCGGGCCTGGACAAGATCATCGCGGGCCAGAAGAACCTCGCGTACGTCAACACACCCGCCCTGACCACGTCGATCTTCACCTGCTCGAACGCGGCGCTGGGCTGCAGCGGGCCGCAGACGGACACGGCCGTGCGCCAGGCCATGTACTACGCGCTCAACCGCGACCAGCTCAACAAGCTGGCCGGCGGCGGGTTCGCCGCGACCGGCTCGCCGACGCTGCTGCTGCCCGACCGCGACCAGAAGTGGATCGCGGATCCGGCCAACCTCAAGACGCCGGGCGGTCCCGACGTCGCCAAGGCCAACCAGATCCTCGACACCGCGGGCTGGGTCAAGGGCGCCGACGGCATCCGGACCAAGGGCGGCAAGCGCCTGTCGATGACCATCCAGACCGTTACCGGGTGGAGCGACTACATCTCGCTCAACGACGCGATGACCCAGGAGTTCAAGGAGATCGGCATCGAGCTCAAGCCGACCCAGCTCTCCTACAACGAGTGGAACAACAACGAGGTGCAGGGCAAGTACCAGTTGTCGCTCGACTCGATCGGCCTGGGCGCGTCGTCCAACCCGTACTTCACCTACAACCCGAAGTACTCCACCGCCACGGCGGCGAAGGTCGGCACGGCGGCCGGCAACAGCGGCAACTACGCCCGGTACAGCAACCCCGCCGTCGACCAGGCGATCGCGATCGCGGGCGCGACCAACGACGAGAGCGTCCAGAAGCAGCAGTACGCGACGATCCAGAAGCAGATCGTCCAGGATCTGCCGTACATCCCGATCTACGTGAACTCGACGCTTACCGAGTTCAACACCAGCCGGGTGACCGGATGGCCGACCAACGACAACAAGTACGCCTTCCCGGCAGCGTGGAAGGCCTGGGACAACGGCATCGTCCTGTCGAACCTGAAGCCGGTCGGCTAGCCGGGCGTCGGAGCCGGGGAGCGAAGCGAGAAGGACGAGGACCAAGTTGCGCTACATCCTGCGGAAGCTCGGGTTCTACCTGGCCGCGCTGTGGGCGGCGATCACGGTGAACTTCATCATCCCCCGCCTCATGCCGGGTGACCCGGTCGACTTGCTCATCGCCAAGCTCGGGCAGCGCGGACCGGTGACACCGGAGACCCGGCAGTCCATCGAGGCGCTCCTCGGCACCGACAGCAACCAGCCGATCCTGTCGCAATACGTCGACTATCTGCACAACCTCGCCACCGGAAACCTGGGCCTCTCGGTGTCGTTCTTCCCGGCCACGGTCAGCTCGATCATCGCCCAGACGCTGCCGTGGACCATCGGCCTGATCGGCCTGGCCACGATCATCTCCTTCGTGGTCGGCATCGGGCTGGGCACCGTCGCCGGCTGGAAGCGGGGGTCCTGGCTGGACAACCTGATTCCGGTGACCACGATGTTCCAGTCGGTGCCCTACTTCTGGCTGGCGCTGATCCTGCTCTTCGCGTTCGGCAGCGTGTGGTCGATCTTTCCGCTGAACGGCGGCTACGACGTCTACAACGCGATGCCCG
>Ga0307515_10005911_pt1 | contig 24683 bp, 27 predicted proteins | sample 17_EM_MG_FD_194513 | JGI IMG/M metagenome (GOLD analysis project Ga0307515, IMG submission 194513) | Populus trichocarpa ectomycorrhiza microbial communities from riparian zone in the Pacific Northwest, United States - 17_EM | ecosystem: Host-associated > Plants > Roots > Unclassified | place... | reverse complement strand
GCGACCATAAATGTGAAACCCGAAACGCAGAACCGGAGATTGGACCCGACGGGTCTAGCCAAACCCGGCGAAACCCGCGGGTTGACGGGTACGGGTCCGGGTTTGGCCCGCCAAGAGTCTGCGGGTCGGGTTTTTGGCCGGTTCTGGAACCGAACCGACCCGTTTTTGCGGTCCAAACCCGGACCGCTGGCGGGTTACCCGGACCCGTTGCTAACACTATCCATTGATGCTCACCCTTATGACATTCTAACAGTCATTTGATGATCAACAATTGTATGTAAAAATGCATACAGTCGTTATTGGTAGCCAATAACTTGTACCTATGTATGAGAAAATGCATCCACATGCTTCCAAGGCTCTGAATTGCTGATCCACCACTAGACATGGTATGTGAGTGGTAAATGACATCGGCCAACCACGTCACAGCGCTGTCTGCCAGCAATTAACCCCACATAGATTGGTACACAAGTTGTTGATATTGTTAGCCCAACATCCTCATGATTCCTCATCCACCTCATTCTCCGCGATTTTCACGACCTACCATATGCAATTTACAACATCTTGACCATGTGCACCAGGTCTGCGTGGAGAGTTACATAGTTGGATGCATGTATGAATGCAGCATGATGGTCACCAGTCATCCCGGTTCGCGTTGCACTTCGACAACATCGTCTATGACTCATTCAATGTCACTGACTTCAATTTTGTTGGGGAGTTTTGACTCTAATTTAGTTTGAGTTTTCTGACTTGACAGTAACCGGCATGACAATATCATATTCAATGGTTGTCAGTCAATCCGATTTGGAGTCTGGAACATTGCTGTGGCCCATCCTACTCTTGCACATGCAAAGACTAATTATCATGCCTCACATTTTGGTCACTGAAATGAAGTAAAAGCTGATGCGTAGCAACATAGCTACACGGATTGCTGTTTGAAGAGATACCTCTTTGAAAATTCCAATTTCCCAGTTCACTCCTCTGGCGACGCAGGGGGCGGTCACCATTTCATCGTCCGAAATCAATTTCTATATGGTAATTGGTTTGGGAATGTATATGCAGGGGTAAAAGCTTATGGGTTCAATGGGCTGGAATCACTGATTCATTGACAAATTGGGTGCTGCATCGGGCGGGAGAGATGTAATGTGTCCATTTGTCTGAGGTTTTGGCCAACCTAGCCTCATATGACCACTGCGTAATCGAGAAGGCACTTGTGTTATTTGCGATTTTCTGGGGACGCTACCATGAGTCTCCAGTGGCTCACCAAATGTTTTTGGTGTAGATAAGACTGCGCCATGTTCCATTTGAATTTGAACTACAGCTGGAGCCATCAATTCAGTCGTCCCGTACTTCTTAGTTCTCTCTCACAGAAGCAGTTGGCCTCATCTCCCCAAATCCGTCACATCAATTCGTAACGCTTCATCTGCTTCTGTCGATAATGCTCCATGCGATCCTGTACCGTTTTGGAGATTGTGCCCATCACCCAGCCGTGTTTGTCATCTTCACCCAGCTTGCCCAGCACAACATCCTTTCCATCATGATCCTCGTCTTCCCCAACCTCCCCGTCGTTGGAACTTGCAAGATCGCTCAGACTATCTCCAATGGCTTTCAACATCTCCTCAAATATTATTTCAGGCTTTGTGGTTGTCATTCCCGCCTTTTAGGCATGTGTCAAATCTTCCTGCTGCTGCTTGATTGCTGTCTCTGCGTCTTCAACTGACTTTCTTGCAACAGCGGTCTCTATATCAACATAATCATTGATCCATTTCTCCCTCTCTTTGTTGATTAAAAAGTTCAATTCTCCTTGTTTCCCCACCACAAGCTTCTTTCTTGATCGCAACCTGTGCAATACTCCAAGGGCTCGCACCCTGTCAGACTCCAAGCCGCTCTGTCCTTCATTCGCTTGAAGACGTCGTCTTGCGGAGATGTCGGTCCATTTTCCGTATTGGCCTGCTGGTAGTGGCGAAAAGTTCCTTTTTGGAGCATTGACCATTGTATTGTGTGTTGACTTTGTTGATGGGCGATATGTTGGATGTTGGAAGAGATGGACCACATGGAGGCAAGCTGCCGCTTTCACATCGGGGTTGATACGCTTAATCAACTTGAACAAAGCAAAATCAGTGTTTTGACCATCACTACATTCGGAATTGCAATGCTAACCGTACATCATCACATGAGAATTAGTCTCTGATTCAAGTCCGATTCCGGGGATTTCTTAAAACATACATCAGCAAATGTCCTGTCATCGAAGGATATGGTGTGTATGTCTCACAAACATGACGTTTCGGCCGTGGTTCACCTCAATATATCTCTGTAAACTTACACACATCATCGGACCGACATGGTGTAAATCGTAGGATGGTTGGAAACCCATGCTTCCTGCAGCTATTCACAGCAGGATTCTTCATGTGTAGAACATGGAAGTTGGCTGTTATGTATTCCATTTCGACTTGAAGCTAACTATATAATCATCAGGACTTCCCACTTCTTTTCGTTATCATCATCCTCAGGATTTCCCACTCCATTTGGTTATCATCATCTCTTCACTTCCACACCAGCACATCACGTCTCCACAGACACCTCAGCAAGGTGTGAGCGAATGGGAATCAAGCAGAACAACGGGCTCTTCATCCAGTACACCACTCACTGAGACCCAACTTCAATGCAGATACCACTCAGTCTACCACAATGCTGCAAATGCTGCCACCGCACATATGACCATAGACGCAGCTTTGAAAATAGTCTGTATATCCGGAAGCAACAACAATTGGAAGCAGCACATGTTCCAAAGTTAGTATCGTCAGATCGAGGTAGATGGTCGTTTTCTAACAATATAACGTGCTCCCAGTTTGGGACGAGATCTGCGTGATAAGTGTATAGCCGCCATAATGGGAACCCTCCATGGTCGACCCAGATATTTGTGTGCACAGTCCGCAGAATATGACATCATGGTGTTGTAAGGTCTGGCATTTTCACGGACTAATTTGGTGATAAGCATCCCCCAGAGTGGATGAATCAAGCTATTACAACTTTAGAGGATGCTACGGAAGCTTATATGGTAGAGGTAATAGCCGAATCTGATATGTAGATGCAGCAACTAATTTGTTGTAGGTTTTCAACATGTCTCCAACTATGACAAGGCAAGGAGGTCGGGTACAACTAGAACAGTCTCACATGTGACTTGCCCATGATACGGCTAAAATGGCGAAAGGAGTGATTTCACGAGCTGCAAAAGAGGAAACACAATACCATATCTAGAATCGTGAGGCCGAAGTCCCAGAGAAGAGGAAGCGGCAGGTCGAGTTCCGAGGACATAATATTGATAAGGCTTCGATGGAAAGACACCCGGCTATGCTTCGGGACAATCACACTGACAGCTGTCTTCCTTGGCAACATGGCACAGCACAGAATTCCCAGAGACACTGGAGGCACCGAGGCATGGGTGCACCTCCAGCAGAGCAACTCAGACAGCCAACACCAGAGCCGGCGGTGCATCCGCCTGGAATGCCACCTGTGCCACCTGGTGACAATCATGGAGCGCACGCTTCTGAAATCCAAGCTGTGCCACCCGGATATGTGTATATACATACTCCTCTTCCCAGCACTCGATTCTTCAATCTTGATGCGTATGCCAAGGATCGCCAGTGCAATACAGATTTGAATCCAGATTTGCTGACTGAGAAAGGAACATCCAATGATTAGTACACAATCTGCCGCGTGGTGATGCAGCTGACATCCATTTTGCAATCGAACGCAGCCTATTCAGCGAACCTGACTATGAAATGAGCATTGATGGAATTGAACAGGATTTTTGAGCGTATTAATATCTACAATCAGCAGACACTTGAAAGTATATTTTAAACAATATATATATATGTATTATCAAAGCCCAATGCAGTGATGAAGGAGAAAGTCCATGAAGACGGTACAAAGGCTGCCAAAATACCATCAATGTTATACTATGCCAAATTCCATGATAAAATAAGTGTCAATGGAGTGTGATCAATTGTTGGTCTCACATCATTCATAATCTGCGTGGCGATTGGTTGCAGCCATTCATAAATGCCGTATTGGCTGGCTATATAGGCAAAAGAGGGAGCCACATGCTCCCTGCCCCATTCTGAAAATAAGCATCAACAGTGCGTCAACTAATTTTAATCTTGTAAGTCAGGTAATTCAAAAGCAATTTGATTGTTATGATACATAATCAGAGTATTGGCCGCCGTTATCGGGAAAAGAGATAGCGACATGCTCCCTGCCCCATCGTGAAAATGGGCGTCCATGGAGCGTCAACAATTTTTGTCTTTTCAATATGGGTAATCATAGCGTGATGAGTAGGTCATTGTCTATATACAATGTTTTGACCGTTTTTCTAGGATAAAACCCTCATGAACTCTCAGTTCCAGCATTGTAAATGACATAAGTTGTTACTGTTTTGGAGGCTGTCGCGGGAATGTCGCTTGCTTATCTGCCTAGAGGCTGCCAATTCCTCCTTAATAGAGGTCTGCAATCATGCGCCACTTAGTTTACACAAGATGCGAGACCTTAAATCGTTGACACTCAGTCCACGTTCATTTTCAAGATGGGGCAGGTAGCGTGTCGCTTCTTCTTTTGCCTTTAAAGGAGGCCAGTACCTCAGTTGAGACTATCTGCAACCAATCGCCACTCAGATTACCCAAGATGCAAGAACAAAAATGTTTGACGCTCCGTTCACACTCATTTCCAGGATGTGGCATGGTGGCTGTCTCTCCATTTGTTGTTAAGGAAGGCGGCCAGTGCATCCAAAAAGAACAGCAACGTACCATCGTTAATATTGTATAATTAACAGTAGGATATCTGAATGCGACCTTAAATAGTCAAACCCCACAGGCTGAACCGGAGATTGGACCCAATGGGTCTAGCCAAATGCTGCAAAACCAACAGGTTGATGGGTATGGGTCCGGGTGTTGACCCCCAACAGGCCGCGGGTCGGGTTTTTGGACTGGTCTGGAACAGAACCGACCTGGTTGTCTGGTCAGAACCTGCACCACTGGAAGATTACCCGGACATGTTGGTAACTCTACTGTTGTCCATCGCGATACGTCTTGGCAAAATATTTACCACTGGAGTGGCAGCTATGATATGCAAATTGCGGACTGAGAAGGGTGTTGTGGGGTTGCAACTGTGAATTTTGTGGGGGGATACCCATGATAAATGGGTCTATACCATACAGATCATCGACCCAGGAATTATTGGTGGTCAACAACAGTGGGATCCATCGCAGAAACCAAATTCTGTTGCCTATTTCCGTTCAGCGCTCAAGATCTTTCCACTTCTGTGGTATCCAGGACTTACTTCAGCTGTGCATTCAGGCTTGGTTGTGATGATGCCTGGAGTGACCATGATATCCAAATGTGACATTGGCAGGATAACATTGGGAAACAATACTGCACCCTCAATATGGTGGATTCGGCATATGGTAATCTCACTGATATGCATATGAACACCAGAATTGATAAGCCAGATAATGTATGGAATATCCACCTTGATTCATATGATACCATATTGTCCAGATCAACACAATCAGCAGACCATCAACTCATAACATTGTTGTCGAGTGTCAGCCTTGTGGATACATTTCCCCAGTCCACAATCGAAATCAGTAATGGCTGCTGAAATTGCAATCAATGCTAGATATGGACCCAAGTTTGTAGTCACAGTACCACCAGCAATCCATTGACAAATTGATTTGCAGTAGTAGATAATGTGGGCGAATTCAGGTGTTTCTTAATATCCTGAAGATCATCCTGTGATGCAAATGCACTATGCCAAGCCACTGATCTATGGTGAAGAGTTTAATGCATGGCATCCTGACTGAACACAACATGCTCACCAGGATGCTGTACATTAGATCATGCACCACATTCAGCCCTTGATAATCAGAAGGTGGACAGAATGGAACATTATAAATGGGAAACCACCTCTTTCAATTTTACAGCAGAATACACAAGTTATTGATCAGCACAAGACTGACAACAAGTAAGTGAAACTAATGACTCTCGTTGAAAAGTACACTCTAGGAGGTGAGTCAGGAGTACAGAGGGTACATAGATGCCAGCTATGATATTTCTCATTGCAATGGGAAGACAGCAAAGACCATGATCACATTTGCCAACTATGGAATAATGAATGACTACTCAACAATGAACTGAATTCTCAGAATTTTTATTAACTCTGAGGTACAGTCCTCACATCGCTTGCCAATGACTGATGGAGTATGCTGAACATGAAGAAGCCAAAGGATGAAATATTGTGCCGCATTACTAACCAGCCTGATATGCAACACCTTTCCTGGTTCATCTCATCTACAACTGAAACTCCAGTTTTGTCCTCTATCTGGCCTGGCCCATCATATGAAGTGATGGCTTACCAAGAGTAAATATTATATAGTAATTGTCTTCATATATACAGAAATAGACAATAATGATTGCAAAGAAGTCCAGCTCCATCTCCAACATTGACCAACTGCCATCATGTTCATATTTTGGGCGTAAGTGGGTGGAACAGACCTGAAACTTACTGCCACCAACTATTCTGTATTAACTTCAACGTTTGGTGAATTGAATACACACCACCAACCATCTGCAACAGTTGTCTGGCTAGAATAGATTAGAATGCAACAATCCAGTATACCAAACAGATGTCCACTGTGGCTATAATACTGCAGTGAGTAATCTGTACCAACTTCCTGGACTGGCCCAAATGTGGGTCATTCACAGCCTGATGATTCAAGCAAACATCGCAATCTTGATGTAATACTGGATGCTGGGGTCTGGTGTGGACCATATGAAGTGGCGTCTCAGATAAGGAGACCTCTTGCAGCCGGATGAATATAATGAACCTGTATCGTAGTGCCTCAGAACAGTCCATTCAAGATACACCTCTGTAACAATTACAGAAACATAATAGATGGAATGTTGCAAATGGGTCAAATTGTGTCAAGTGTAAGGTGTTCCTTTGAATTCCATTGGTATAGTATAGAATACAATTCAATTTGAAGTTAACTGATAATTCCTGACGAAATGAGATAAAGTCAATGATAGACACTAGGTTGGATAATGACATCACTATTACAGCAGGAATGCTGGTTATCTGGAGGAGAGAAGTTTCATTTGTTTGCAGAAATATTGACAGAATCTAACACCACAATGACATACATTGATCATGAGGTGAAAGGTTTCTAGCTGCAGACACTTGCCATTCTTCATACACAGTCTGTCTGGTATTTTAATAAGCAAGTCTGCCAAAGAAATTGGAACAAGCTGGCTGCACTGAATTTTGGGTTTACTGAAAACTGCAATCTTGATTCAAAGTATCGCAAAACAGTATACATCAACTGTGCCAGAATTTCTGACAGTTATTGAGATGATTTGCTAATATCTGATTTCAGGTCCACCCAAAACTACAAGCAAGTGATGTTGGGTGGATTTTGAGTGCCGTCATCATGAGGCAGTGGGTTACGGTTGAGTGGTGGAGCCATATACACTTTACTTCCTGTGTATGTGTCAAATGCATAATGAGACAAGTCAATATATGCATCACCAATTTAGCACGTGAACCAGCAGTCGCTGTATGCTTCCCTCCACGCCATGATTGGTCCAACAAGTCAAGAGTCTGGGAACTCCAACAGTCAATCACACTAACTGCCCAGCACAATTCCGATGATTTTCCCAACTCTTATTTTGTCTTATCTAGTCCAGCCGCTACCAATGGTGTTGAGAAATCAATACCACCTAAGAATTGGTGAGTTACAACACCATACACTTAGATATGACTCAGGACTTCCTGGCTCAACCAATGAATAAGCAACCTAGCGTTTCCGGGCTAATGACAGAGGTTGGAGTAACCTCAGATCCACCTGCCCGCCATTTGTGATAGTCTTAGGGTCGACACCTTAGGCATATTCTATTCATAATCCCAATTTTGGCAAGCTGTGATCAATTGTGAATGCAAGGCAGCAGTGCAGACATTGTGCAGGGCCTGAACTTAACTGTCAATTCACATGTACCCACTTCGAATTAGCTGGAAAACTTCACTTTACTTCTTTGCCAGCACATTGTTTTCCAGTCTGAATTCCGTTGAATCAGTGGCAGCAAGCAGACACAGCTTGACAGTATTCAAAAATTACACATTGGGCTCAAGGAGGCAGATTCCACTGGGCATCATCTTGCAATCTGAGTTGATTCTCACTCAGTACAGAAAGATGATTAGCAATATACCATGCTTGTTATATGTCATGACCAATCTCATTTGGAGGAAGGTACATCAGCAAAATTTACTTATGTCTCTGGGAGCCTCTGGGAGTAGTTGGGAGTTGTCAGACCAGAATCCCAGGGTTGTCAACTCCCAGAGTTGACTAGACCAATGCCATGGCCTTCAGGTGCACCTGGAAGCGCTGGCGAAAAATCTGTGTAGACATAGGAGGTTAGGTAACAACTATGAGAGTACCTGGATGCTCTGGCAACAAGCCTGGTAGCGCCGAAGACAAGCCTGGGAGCACCAGGGACATTCCCAGGGGCACTTCAATTCACTGTAGAGCTGTCTGGGAAAACAAAATCTTGTTTGTGAACACTGCAGGTGCATCTTGAAATCATAGTTACTACTCATCATTAGATGATGGTACAAACCCATGTATTCAGTTTGTATTCTCTTCTATCTATTTATGTAACAATATAGCTATCCGTCAATGCATGATATATCTGGACTGCATGCAGGTGGTGATTGACCTCAATTGGCGGTGGGCCTGAGGATCACACACGAGTGAACAACGAGATACACTTGGGTGGCATCATCTTCGGAACCAAGTGATGCACTTGGAAGTCATAATTGTGCGAACAAGGAGGCTATGATCACGTGAGTTTGAAGATGCACTTGGACACCACAATTTTGCGAACATGGAGGCTGTCATCAAACAAGTTTGAAGGCCTACTTGAAATCAAAGATGGTGTGAAATTGCAGTATTGAGGTATGCATGGAGGCCGTGATGAAGTGAACCTAGATCTGCATGCCAAGGCCATGATTGAGAAAGTTTGGAGATGCATCTGGACGCTATCATGGTGCAATCTTGGAGGCTGTAATTGAGTGTGTTTAGAGATGCACTTGGAGGTTGTGTACGAGTGAACATAGTGATGCTCTCTGCGGCCATGATCATACAGTTTTGGGTATGCACTTGCAGGCCATGATCAAGCGAGATTGGAGCAGTACTTGAAAATGGTCAATCCGGAGGTGGTCGATGCTTGGCATGCCAGGTGCTCAGACAATGTTCAATGGTGAGTTAACTCACAACTGTGGTATCGTGATGAGGTGAATGTACCTTTGAAACACTCCCAGAGACCTCGCAGGTGGCGGTCAATGTCATCAGTAAAATGGATTTTGGTCACTGGGAGCCTCTAGGAGTGTCTGAGAGTTGTCGGACCAGAATTGCAGGGTGGTCAAAACCCAGAGTTTACTGGACCAATGCAGTGGCCTTCAGGTGCACCAGGGAGCACCTGGGAGAGCCAGTGACACGTCTCAGAGCAGCGAGCAGAAGCCAAGCAGCACCTGGGAGCACTGACCACCAGCCTGGGTGCACCTCTGAGTGACAACCGACACCCTGGGAGCACTGACCACAAGCCTGCGAGTGCTGACCACAAGTTTGGGAGTGCCAATCACAAGTTTGGGAGTGCCAACCACAAGCCTGGGAGCATGTTGAATCACTGTAGAGCAGTGTGGGAAAACATCATCTTCTTTGGGAATGCTGGTGGTGTCCCTGGAAATCAGAGCTAGTACATAGTGTTCATTGATTTTTAAAACTGATGTATTCCATATGTATTCTCATCTATGTATCTATGAATGAATATAGCTACCCATCTATAAACAGTATATCTGGACTGGCTGCAAGCGATGCTTGAGAGCAATTCAAGGTGCACCTGAGGATTATAATTGAGAGTACTCAGCGAGACACTTTGAGGCCGTGAACGAGTGAGTTTGGAGACTCCCTTGAAGGTGAGGTTCAAGCGGACTTCGCGATGCACTCAGAGACTGTAATCTAGCAAGTTGGGTTCTGAAAATGCAGCCGGTGATCGAGCCAGTCTGGTGATGCACTTGGAGGCCATGATCAAGTGAACTTGGTGATGCACTCCAAGGCAGTGATTGAGCAAGTGTGGAGATGGATTTGCAGGCTATGATTGAGCGAGATTGGAGGAGTACTTTGAGGTGGTCGGTCTGGAGGCGGTCAATGGGAGGGACACCAGGTGCTGATGAGACTATTTTCATCAGTTAGTTAACTCACAACTGTGGGAATATGACGAGATGAGTTCACCTTTGAGCTTTGATGGAGAGCTAGCTGGTGGTGGTCAATCTGTAAGGAGGTACACCAGACACTGAAGCAACATTCGCGGGTCAACTCAACATCATGAGACAGAAGAGATGACAGACAATCTATGCTATATGCTGTACTCGGTGTATGCTGTGATCCGGGTATACTGCACTCAGCGCGTGCTGCACTTGGTGTAATGCTGTACTCGGTGTTAACTCATGATCTTGGCACAGAGAGATAGATCGGGATGACATAACTTTGTTTTCGGCAATGATGGTAAAGTTGTGGACAAGACAGAGAGAGATGGGGAATAAAGATGAGAACGATATGGAAGATACAAATAGATATGAGAAATCAGTAGTACAACCTGCCCGATAGGGTGTAGAATACCCTCCGTGGGTATTTACGAATTTTGGATCGGAACTTCTACCAGCGGTATCATGGATGGTAATTTTACTCTCACACAAGATTCTCTTATGTCCCAATTCCTCATCATGACTTCCCCCATTTCCTCTGGTCTCGCTCTTTCGTGTGCTCAACTTGACCATCACCTACCATAATGAAGTTCAGTCATCCCTCTCTATCTCTCCACCCCATGATCATGAGATAACCCCATATACAGTATACACCAAGCTCAGTGTGATCACAAGATCGACAGCCACCCGCTCCCAGCATGTTTCTCCTCTCTCGGCGGATAATGATCTAGCCAACTTTATACATTCTCACAATCAGCAGTTAACCAATGAATGAAGTCTCAGCTCCCATCGCACCTCCCTCATGATCTACAGATCGACCTCCTCCAACGACTTCTCCAATCTCACTTGATCGTAGCCTGCAAGTTCATCTCAAAATGCGGCAGATCACAGCCTCGGAGTGCATCTCTGAGCTCATATAATCATGGCCTCCATGTTCATCTCCGACTTGACTCGATCACAGCCTGCAGGTGCATCTCTGAGTTTCCTCGATATTGGCCTCCAAGTGCATGTTCACACTCGCTCAGTCATGACCTCCCTGAGAATCTCGGTGTTAACTCAATCTCGGTGTCCAATTATATCTTCAAACTCGCTCGAGCACCGCCTCCAAGTACATCTTGTTGGTGACATGGCCGGTGTATGGAGATACTGGGGCAATGGAGGCGGACAGAGCTATGGGGACTATATATTAAGCAGACCCTAGGGTAGATAGACATCATCTCATTTTCATCTCATCTTATCATACCACGAAAATACACTCTCTATCTTGTCCAAAATTTGGTCCCACTCACTGTTTCTGAGATTTGGTGGTTCCATGCGATTGCCTTGATCCTCATGGCCAGGTAGTATCATATCATTTCACCTTCCTATGCACATCAAGCGATAACCTCTTTTTCTCATGAATTCTGTGTGGAAGTCACGAGAGGGGAGGTGGAACGTTACTGGGGGGCTCTCCCCATTCTAGCTCCGTCATTTCACCACAATGGCCTCCAAGTGGTGAATCTCAAAGTACTCTCGATGGGCATCCCCAGGTGCTCCTCCTATGATGCTCGACTACCATCTGCTGCCAGATTGACCGTATGTATAGTATACAGAGACTCAAATAGTACATGCCATATCATGAGGTAGCGAATCTTGTGACGGTAACAAAGACGACCATGTTAGACAACATGCCACATGCCCATGGAACCCTAGGAACCACTACAGTGAGAATACGGCACCAAGTCTCCTGCAGAGCTGCACAGTGGTCTCAGCTGCTCCAGAAGTCTCACACAGACCCGCACAGAGGTCTCAGCTGCTCCAAAATTTGACTATCCTATAAGTCAAATCTTGTAGCATTCTGAATGCATCTCCATAGCTTTAGGTGCTTTCAGAAGCACCTGAGAATGCTCTTGCAGACTCTTGCAGCGCTTGCTGTAGCTCCAAGGGAGTCTTCAAGCATCAGGAAGTTCATAGAATAACTGGTGAGGTCGACCGGAGTGTTGGGAGATTTATTTTTGGCTTCCAGACTGATATAAATTTTGCTGAAGCTTTCAGAAGGTATGCTGGAAGCTGACACTACTTTCCGGGGTGAACTCATAATTGTGACAAAGAAGGGCAGATAGATCATCTTAGATGGATGCTGTACTCGGTTTGTTCTGTACTTAGTGTATGCTGTACTTGGTGTTAACTAATAATCATGGCATGGAGAGATAGAGAGAGATGACTTGACTTGGTATTCTGTGATGGTGGTACAGTTATGGATGAGAAGGAGAGATGGGGGATGATGATGAGAACGACATGGAGGATATGAGCTTAGATGAGAAATCAGGGGTATGACTTGCCTGATTGCATTTAGAACAACTCGTATTGGTGTTCATACAGGCCTTCTCTGGACTCAGACCTGCTGCATTGGAAATCGCAAATTGACTAGCACACATAATTCTCTTCAATCCACATTTTTGATCATGATTTCCCCATCTCCTCTCTTCTTTCTCATTCTCGTCCTCCACCCTATCATCACCCAAGAACACCAAGTTAAGCTGTCCGTCTGGATCTTTGCATGCCATGATCATGAGTTAACTCCAAGAAGAGCATACACCACATCTTGCATACAGCGAATACTGCAAACACTCAGTACTGTATACACCAAGTACTGCATATACCAAGTAATGCATATACCTAGTAGTCCATCATCCCAAGATCAACTGTCTCCCACTCCCAGCCAGTCTCTCACCTTTCATCTCTTATCTCTTGGCGGATGTTGTTGTAGTCAACTCTCTACATTCCCAAGATTATACGCTATCCGATGAGTACGGACTCAGCTTTCATTATGCCACCTTCACCATCTACCACCTGGAGTTTGATCACTCACATGTACTCCTCCAATCTGGATCAGTTGAGGACACCTAGTGCATCTCCCAACTCACTCAATGATGATCTCCAAGTTTGCACAATCATGGCCTCCAAGTGCCTCTCCAAACTCACTCGATCATAGCCTGCAAGTTCGCACAATCAAGCCATCCAAGTGCATCTCCAAGCCCACATGATCACTGCTTACAATCTCTAAACTCACTCAATCATGGTGTGGTGAAGCAATGGAGCTAGAATGCAGGGAGTCCATCATCAACACTGTGCAGGACCTTTCACAACATCTGGCCAGATTTCGTGAGGAAGAGTAATTCTATCTTAATGATCATAGGATGAGTGTGATAAGATCCGATTGGCAATCTGACCATACGGGAACCTCTTACATTGGGTGGATTAATGAAAGCAGGGCAAGTGACAGTGAGGAATTAGACAGGTTGGGTGCCTCTATAAAGGCTAGTTGAGCCAGCATGAGGAACCACACAAGTCGCATGGATCACAGAAGAATCAGCAACTGTGTGTGAGGAGCCACACAACATGTGTGCATATATGAAGGCTCCGCAAGATTGTGTGAGGCACCACTCACATTGCATTGGCCAATCAGGGTTCCGCAACAATACGTGCCGAACCACACAAATTGTGTGGATCTATGAATGCACAGCAAGGGTGTGTGGGACAAAGAGCAGGGAAATATAGACTGTGTATTTCGTTGTGTGATGACGTGATGTCTATCCACCATGTGGTCTCCCTAATATGTACTGCTCACAACACAGTTCACCTCTGTTATCACTGTATATCCATATGGCCCCCCATTGTGCAGTCCATCTCTGTGTTCCTTGTATCTTGGTAAATCTTCCCCTTTTGTTCAGTCCAACTCCATTATACCTGGATCTGCAAACACACCATGCTGGTCTCCCCCTGCCAAACTGCATAGCAGTGGTGGTGAGAAATGGATTTTCTCAACACCAAGGACTCTGAGTGAATCTCTAAGTTCACATGATTGTGGCCTCCAAGTCCATTTCGAAGTTCTCTCAATTGCCATCTCCAGGTACTCCACAGATTATGCTCATGTACCATCTGCAGCCAGATTCACCTCATGTATTTGTGGAGCGAGACTTAGATGGATTATACATGCCATATTATGATATAGTGAATCTTGTGACTTTACCAAAGACAAATATGAAGGACGACATGCCTTGTTGTTATGTAACCATCACAACTACTGCTGTGAGAATACTGCACCAAGATTACAATCACTCATAGTGCAGAGCAGATGTCTCAGCAGCTCTTGAAGTCTCCTGCAGAGCTGCTCTGAGTTCTCAGTTACTCTCAAAGTCTCTTGCGGTGCTGCATCCACATCACAGCTGCTGCAAAGTTTGACTATCCTAAACGTCAAATATTGTTGCATCCTGAATACACCTTCATTGCTGCAGGTGCTATTAGCAGTACCTGAGAATGCTCTTGCAGAGTCTGAGAGTACATTGGTAAGCTCCAGGGAGGCCAGGGAACCTCTAGCAATACTTAGAAGCACTGGTGAGGTCAACTAGAGTGTCTCGGAGGTTTGGGTGCTGCTTCTGGACCGATTTACATTTTGCTGATGTATCTACTCCACTCTACACATCAAATTAACCGCCCTGCCCCATCTTGAAGCTTACTGAACTAGTTGTTGACTTGATTGGATGTCTGAATCAACATTTTGGAGATCTTACATGCTCTTCAGCAGTTTGTGCAGCATTGAGAGAGCTGCAGTTTGTCAGAGAGAAACATAGATGACAGGTTCTGCTTACCAACTCTGCAGATATCCTGCAACTCCTGTGCTCCTGTAGCCTGTACTTTCCCAAACTGGATTAGGGCAACCACACTTCTACTGCAGACCTACCCGAATTCTGACTAACTTGTATAATTCAGTCCTAAAAGACCATATCTTGATACAGATTATGCAATCCTATCTCCATCAAGTGAGTTCAATAAGACAGAATCTTCAAATACAGTCTATTCTTAGTAACCCAATTAAGTGACCATTAAACCCCCACTAACAGCTTATTCAAAGATGGTTAAATTTGTGACAAATCCTAACCAGACCATGGCTGGTTCCTGCCAACATCAAAGTCCGTAATCACAAGAGTTTATGAAAGTCAAAATGTAATTACATCTTTAGTTTAGAAGACGCAGCATCTCTGTATGCAAGTAACTGTCAAAGTAAGTTAAGTCTGCAATTCCAGTTATTCTATTAATTTCTACACTACAATTCATGGCTTGCTAAACCTTAAATCATCACATCTTCATTCAATTATTCATCTGCCAGCTCTCAGCTCAAGGGACATGACACAATAATATTGTATTATACCCAACTTTGAACTCCAACATGTATGTTTAGTCAACTAAAGAGCAGGGAGACTCATACAGAATTTGTGGGTAGATGATGTGGGGTATACAAGATAGTATGTCGAACATCACAATGTGAGTCACAATTTCTAACATATTTGCTCGCAATCTTCACACTGACCGGAACTTCAATTGATCTGATTGCCTCTGAATCTGGATCGCACTTGATGATTACTTCCTCTTGGTTGAATGCAGTGATTGGAAGCTGAAATGATTACCCTGTTGGTATGACAGCAATATGAGTGTTCAGGAAGTCAGCAGAAACAGGCTGCTGAGTGCGAAGCACTGCCCACATTGTTGCCTTATCAACCACTAACAAAGCTGCAGAATTCTAAAACAGCAGAATATCTTGAAAATTCGGTGTTCATCCAACTGATATACCATATATGGACTTTCACATTTGTCCACTTCTAAATATCCACTCAGTTTGAACCATACAACTCAACAGTTGCCACTTATGAAGATTCCATCTCAATCTGAGTATTGCAGATTCTCAACAGGGTGACAATTTATTGCCATTCAGATACATCAAAGATGTGAACTGGAGGCACTACATCTGGTGGAGAATTTTGCTGGGCCAAGCATGTTTAATCAATTTCTCAGTTCTTCTTGAAGGCCTGTGTGAGGGGAAAATCAGTTTATCACCACCAACACCATTCAGCTTGGCTGACGACTGAGCGACGGCAGGTGTACAGAGATACAGAGATGATGGAGATAGACTGGGCGATGAGGGCATTTGTAAATACAGAGATACCGGAGATGGACTGAGTGGGGCAGTACGTATTTGGGTGAACCTGGAGTAGATAGACTCCACATCATCTCATCATATCATACAATGTATTACACAGTGTATATTTCCCAGCTTTTGCAGCCGCTCAATATTTCCGGGATTTCATAGATCCACGCCATTGCCTGGACCCTCGCAGCTGAGTAGTATCTTATCATCTCACCCTCTTCCTACGATCCCCGGGCCAGCATTGCTCTTTCTCGGGGATTCCTTTTGGATGCGGCGAATGGTGTAGCGGAGTGTTGATGCGGGGCGCTCTGCCCTCTACCTTCGTCATTTCACCACAAATGCAGCCCAAAGACATATTCTGGTTCGGAAAGCTAAGTACAGAATGGTGAGAAAGACCCCCACAAGCTCATACAGGTAAATATGGAGAGAACCAACTAAAATACTGCAAACAATGTCGGATTGGAACACCGGCTGCAGTACGCGTGGTACATTGATGTCACTAACGAAACAGGCACTGTTCTTATACCAGAACACACACCAAAAAAATAGTGCTTACCTAACACCAGACAAAAGGCACCAACATTATACTCGGATGGACACAGAGAAAAGGGCACCAAGCTGGCAAACAGGACGAAAGGCGCCAACCTTATACCAGGACGACAGGCACCAACCTAACAGACAAAATGACTGGCATTGACATCATACTGGGACGACACGCATTGACCTCGCAGACCGGACGACAGGCACCGACCCAACACCGAGACGACAGGCACTGACCTTGTACTGCGACGAATACACACAATCGAAAAATGGTCGCCCCTGCTGTAATAAGGAAGTCTCTAACCCACAGGAATACTTAGAAATGAAATTAACAATGCTGGCCAGATTTGGAAAGATGCAAATGAGAATACTACAAGTTGTGGGGGGAGATGTAGCTGTTACGGGGGTCCTTAATCCCAATTATCAATACCACATGTATTGAATGAAGTACTGCCGGCTAATCTAAGAAACTCTTTCTTTCCTCGTCTTATCCTAAGACTCAACCTCTTGACCTTCTTCAAGAGCAGACCTACCCACTTATTCCCAGGAATTAATATTCCTTCCTTGCATATAGATTACACCTCGTCCGGAAATGACAGATCTTTGGAAAATTTTTCGAAGGGCAACAACCCTGTACATGAGTTACGATATACTAGAAAGCTGATATCGTCTAAATGCATGTAGTGTATAAAGGTGGCGGAGATATGGGTTAAACGCGGCTCTTCTAAACCGAAGATCAGACCTCCGAGAGATTCGACTCTCCTCTGGAGTGCGTATTTGAATTGTGTCACTCTGTTCCCAGGCATAAACGGACTGGTCACTGGTATATAGCAAAGAAGTAATTTTGATGGAGTTTTTTTGGGAGTAGAATTCTTGATAATATTTTAAGATTGTCTTTGGTGTTCTGATTGTTGACAGCAGATTGCTGCGTGAGCTTGTTCTTCTCATTGTCGGAACAATGCGATCTCTGTATAGTTGTCTTCGAGGGTTTGTACGCCCATACATTGACGCTGTCACTGTATTGCTCCTGATATCTTGTGGCGGTCGCGTCATGCCATTTCTGCATGCGCCCGGTGCTAGGTGCCACTCATCCCAATTGGTTATTGTGTTCATGCAATGTGGTTTCAAAGCATTCAGCTCCTGATGAGAAATGAGGCCATCCATGGAATGATATCAAGTCAGACAATATGACAGATCCAACTTGTACTTAGACATCGCACATTCCAATTGTACAGTAGTTGGAACATTTGTTGATCCTGGTCGGCAGTGCTTATTGCAAGTTATTGGCTAACCCCAAAGGTTATTTGGCTTGCGTCATAGATTCAATCAGCGATGAACCGATACTACGCCAATGTAGAATGTGATGAGTCACCTTGTATTGAATACGAGTCTGACCTTACAATGCATACTAACTGAAACCAATGAGCAGGGTTGCTTCAGGCCTCTTATCCTCAGCCAAGGTCATTATTACCTCAGTCACGTCGTGCTTACGCCGAGACCGCTCTGTTTGGCCAGGGAGTACCCGGATAATTCCTATCTCCTAGGGAAATATGTCAGAGGTCCCGCGTACTCACATATTGACTATTGACTGCTTTGTTTGTGTCTCAGAGTATTCTCCTGTCCAATCAAACATGCCCCGCTAGATCAGGTAATTGAATGTGGTTGAAAACACTGCGCTCGGCAGGGGTTAACTTCTTTCGATCTGGCAGCAATGTTGCGACAACTCAAATGAATCCTGGTAAGCAAAACTTCTGCCTATTGAATCCACTCGCAACAGTTATGTATTTCTGCTAGGAAACATATGGCTGGCTTACTTGCGACATCATGACTAGGTGTTCTGTGTATCACATTACTAGACAGAGAGAAACTCCGTGATATGTATTCATTTAACTATCACAAGTACCATCATCCCTGCTAAGGGAAACCCCATAACAGTAGCAGGGAACTGAACCTGAGAGATAGACAATGTGGTAGGAAGCTAAGAGAGAAGACGGTGAGAGGCGGCAAAGCTGGGCTAGGACATGAACCAAAGAATGCGCACACCTCAAAAAGAGTGTCATTGAACCCAACTCCCCTTCCAAGAACTCACAAACTAGCAATTGACGCTATATAACCGATTACTGCCAAATCACTGCCAAAATCACCATCCAATCTCCAAACTGCTAAAAACAGTCCCGATCAAAATGTCAACTGAATACACTCGATCTACTTCCGCTGCTGGTCCCAGTGGCTGTCCTGGTTCCTCCATTGCTGAACTCTCCGCCAGCTTCATACCTCCCACCAACGCCTAGTCCAACAATGTGTACAATCAAATGCAATTCATCGAGTCCTTGGCCCTCTCCATCGCTAAGGAACATATGCAAATGCCACTCCCGGGAACCATGGGTGCCTCTTTCTCTGGAGGAGCGGATGTTATCAAGTTCTTCAAAGCATACAAAAGCCTCTCATCTTGCACAGGCACCGACCCAGCAGCCAAAGAAACCATTGGAACCTTACTGTACTGCTGCTCTGAAATGGTCCAGGAGACAATCAGACTGATGAACTGATATTTCAGGACGGGCTCGGTGCTGTTGAAAGAAGAAATCGAGGATGCCTTCTGCGATGCCAATAGCCGAGTTTGAATGTATACGAAATCGTACTTGGAGCGACTATGCCATGACCAGCGGGATCATGGGCAAGCCAGCCCGAAAGCGGTTATCCTCGCCTACGACAACATCAGCTGCATTATGATTAAAACAGGAGCCTTGATGGAGCATTCATGGGTGGAAATGTTGCTCGGAGCCCTCCCTACAAATTTGAGTGCAAATACGATAACGAGACTCGAACCACATCCCAGATACCCCTCGACTTTGAAATATGAAATACCCCGACAGCATATCCTCTATAAATGTTCCACCACTGATGCCCACCCCCTCCTGGATTGAGATGGAATGAGCTTGGCGCCCGGAGTCTCTCCTTACTCAATCCCAGCTGGAGTTCCACTACCACAGATGCCAGTGGTGGTGAACCGTCAGGCAATCCCAAGCAAAGAGATCCTGGCACCAGCGGAGGCCACGGAAGAAACTCCCATTGTTAAATCCATAAATGATATCAAAATCGAAATGGAGAATATTTTAACTGGTGGGTTCAGGCGTTGTTAATATTGGTGACAATGATGTGATATTGTAGTCCGAACAAGGTAATTGAAGTTCTTATCCAGCGAGGCAGAACAACACAACAATTGGAGCTGTTTCAAAGTTGTAACTTGCATTGCTATACAGGAGAATGACTAATGAGAGAAGAATAGGAAATCCTACAACACCAAACAACCTCTCGTTATATACAGTTCGTCTGTGTCCCTCGAATCATTCTTCATGCTTCGATATCCCATCCGATTCTTTCACCATGATCTTGCATACCACCCCACAGTTCCTTATCAACAAAACCATGTGACATCATCCGACTTTGCAACACCTCCGAGTCTCAGACCACTTCTTTATCACTACAATTTATACCGCCACCACTACACCACATTTCCATACTCTCCCCCCCGCATCTTCCAATGTCACCAGCATTTCATAACCCCCGTTTCTTCCGTACCCGCGAGCCAATTCGTAAGTATCATCCATTCCAATTGCTCGTAACCTGAGCCATGACAAATATGTCGAAGGCCTTTGAGATCTGGATGTTCCAGATGAGCAAAGCAAATGACCCCAGATTTGTAGGCTACCAGACCGCCAGGGCATATGCCATCCAACCAGACCATCCACCGCCACCCACACCAATGAATTTCCAACCTCTGAATGAACCCACAGAACCTAATTACCAACAGCATCCATGGCAAGAGTTGGGTCCCTGTATTGATTTAGATGAGCGAGGACATATCCACACATCCTATCGCGATGTGCTCTCCGACCAGGAACAGGGTATAGTCCATCTCAATGAACATGGAAGGCTTACCTGAGGAGCAAGAGGAGCAAATGGAGGGGAGATTTCTGGATATCTACTGGAAAGAAGGTTTTTGTCAATGTGGGAGTATGCCCAGGAAGTAACTCGGCAAGAGCAGCAGGGAAGAGGACTTGCCACCATGGGTACACCTCAGCCGCTTCAGCCGCAGCATTTTGCAAGGTATCAGCAGTTTCAGAGAGCCAGTCGCTCGGGAAACCAATACACCTAGTTACAGTCTAGGTGACTAGGATGGATAGGGCCCAGCACTACCAAGGAAGAAGGTTGTAGTTTCTGAGAGGAAAGAGTGGAATAGGAAGGGACCGAATAGTAACAAAGGAAAAGAGAAGTTGTCGAATCACACGAAGACAGCATTAGCAGGGACAGTGGAAGCCATATACAACAAGAAAGAGAAGGGAGTGTTACAGGAAGAAGGGAAACGGTCAGTCAGAGAGGGGGGGAATTGAAGATAGTGAGGAAGATACTGGGAAGAGGCGTGAACAGTGAGGATGAGTGGGAAGAGGAGGAATGACTGGTAGTCGGAGATTTGGGTATGTGGATGGTAGCTGAGTAGTCGTTGATCGGAGAGGAGGGGTTAGTGACGCAAAGAAGGGTCACCCTGAGAGAATCCACGACTGGTGCATGTGTTTCTAGAAATAGCAGTGTTGTGGAACTGCATCAAATATAACCCTTCCTCGTATTTTGACTCGGCAGACCACCTGTCCAAGCACACATGCAAAAGACTGGGGAGGAAGAGAGAGGGGAACGAAGGAGATTCTTTGTATGGACAGTAACAAAAGAAGTCCAAGATACCAAAGCCGCAGCATTGTGTGGAGTTGCCAGATGGAGGGAGATATCAAATACACACAATTGCGTGAATTTGTGAGATGGAGGGGGAAGAAATAATCCTATCAGCTGAGTTGCACCCATGTCAAACAAAAATATCCTCCCATTCTCCCCTAACCCTTTGGTTACCTAGAGACAAGAGAGACGACGCCAATTGGATGGGAGGGTAAAAAATTGACCCCTGAAGACAGGAACGACGAGCAAGATATGCACAACCACCGAGTACAAATGGTGAAAGAGAAAGGGATGAAGGGAAGGAGTCGTTGAGAGAAATGAGTAGAGCATACTAGGTAATCAGAAACCACATAGAGACCGGAAAAAGAAGGATTTAGCACAATGCTCCCCTCTCGGTATATAGCGAGCTCCCCCCTCCTATGTGCCGAAGTAGTGTTAGCAACAGGTCCGGGTTACCCGCCAGCGGTCCGGATTTGGACCGCAAAAACGGGTTGGTTCGGTTCCAAACCCAGACAAAACCCGACCCTCTGACACTTGGCAGGCCAAACCCGGACCCGTACCTGTCAACCCGCGGATTTCGCCGGGTTTGGCTAGACCCGTCGGGTCCAATCTCCGGTTCTGCGTTTCGGGTTTCACATTGATGGTCGCATTCAGATATGCTACTGCTAATCGTAAAGTATTGACATTGGTATGTCACGGTTCATTGTCGGCGTATTAACCGCCTTGATGTGCAAAACACGGATAATCACTCGCCCAACCACATCCTGAAGATGAGCGTCAACAGAGCGTAAACAGAGCGTCAACGATATTTGGTCTTGCATCTTCGGTAATATGAGTGGTGCTTGATCAAAAGCATCCATACAGAAGGATATGGCAGCCTTTATAGGCAGATATGTACGGGATATTCTAGCCACATCCTCCAGGACAGTAACAACTTATTTCATCTACAGAGCTACCACTAAGCATTCTTGAGCCTTTTAGCATATGATGACAGTCAAAACGATGTATATAGACAATAACCGCCACATCGTGCTGTGATTAACCATGATGGAAGGCCAACAATCGTTGACACTCTGTTGACGCTCGTTTTGAAGATGGGGCAGGAAGCGTTTCACTTTCACATTTGCCTATACAGGCAGCCAATAATCAGTTTATGGCAATGTGCAACCTGTCGCCCCCCAGATTACCCATGATACATGACCAACAATTGTTGACTCTCCATTGACGCTCATTTTCATGATGGGGCATGGAGGGTATTGCAATCCATTTTGCCTATAAAGGCAGCCAAAGATTCCTTTATGACTGACTGCAGCCTATCGGAGGTGTGATTTCCCAGGACTCATGACCAAAAATTGTTGACACTCCATTGACACTCATTTTCAAGATGGGGCAGGGAGGGTATTGGAATCTGTTTTGCCTATAAAGGCCGCCAAAAATACCTTTATGACTGACTACAACCTATCGGAGGTGTGATTTTCTAGGACGCATGACCACAAACTGTTGACGCTCCGTTGACGCTCATTTTCATGATGGGGCAGGAAGGGTATTGCAATCTGTTTTGCCTATAAAGGCAGCCAAAAATACCTTTATGAGTAACGACAACTTATCTGAGGTGTGATTTCCCAGGACGCATGACCAAAAATCGTTGACGCTCCATTGACGCTCATTTTGCCATGGCTGTATCCACAATATGCAATCATTGAATTTGGCACAGTTTATCATTCATGTTGTTTTGGCTGTCTATCTTGCGTTTTCATTTACATTGTTCTTGATAACTACGTTGATCTTTAATAATACATAGATATATATAATAATAATATCCAAAATCACGTCTTTCGGTCAATGCTCGTCATCAATTGCAGGATCGCTCAATCCGCTGCTCTTGTCTTGAAAATGAATGTTAGCTGCATTACCGCACCACAGAGAGTGTACTAACCTTCATCAGTCAGCATATCTGGATCAAAATCGGTATCGTGCTCGGTATCCTCATCATCTTCAAAATATTCCGCCCAGGGAAGGGCCGTATGCGAATACGTATATCCGACCGGGAAATTGATGATTTCAGCAGGTTGAGCTCCGCAACTGTTACCGGTTGGGGTGGGTGGCGTGCCTGGCAGAGGTGGAGTCCGCTCTGGAATCCGCTCTCTGCGTTGGGCAGGTGGAGGTGCACCTGTTCCTTTGCTTGTCCAGAGTGTCTGCGGATTCTTTGCAGTGCCATTTTGGAAAGGAAGGCAGCCAGACGTTTTGTTTTGACGAAGCATTGCCGGGTGTCTGTGTATTGCAGCCTTCACCATTTTGTGCCCAGGAAACTCAACGCCCCGCATCTTTTCTTCTCGGACCTCGTTGCATGGTTTCTGTCTGACATATTTCGTTTCTTCAATTGCGGGGCGCGAAAAGCCTTCTTCGGCCATTTTGGCCATAGTCAACGCCAGGCGCATGTCGGACTGTTCCAGCTGTACCTGACCTCCTTGCCTTGCGATAGTTGCAGACATGTTGAAAACCTACAAGACATTAGTTGATGCTTTTAACAATGAAATTCGGCTGTTACCTCTACCATATACGCTTCTGTAGCCTCCTCCAAGGTGATTGAAGCCTGTTTCGTCCACTCACAGGGATGCTTATCAGGAAATTCATCTGCGAAAATCCCAGAGCTCACAACATCATGATGTTCGATTTCGCGGACTGTGCGGACAAATGCCTTTGTCAACCATGGAGGTTTCCTGGTACGGGCAGCGATGAATTCATTACGTAGCTCTCTACGGACACCCGGTGTACCTTATACGGTTAATTGACTGCCGATTGCATCGATATGGATATACTCACATCCCACCGCATGCTGCTTCTTATTTCTTCTGCTGCCAGTCTTCCAGACGATTTTTAAATGTGCATCCTGGGTCATATGTTTGGTGGCTGCATCAGCAGCGTCGCGGTTAACTAACATGTGTCTGCGCTCTTGTTGTGCGCCGAGAATTTCCGTATTTGATGTAGCACCCGCCAATCGGCCGGTATTTGATCCGCTCGCTCCTGATGGGGGTGGTTGTGTATCCGTGATGTGCTGGTGTGGAATAGGAGAGGAAGATGATAACGAGAGGAAGTGGGAAGCCCTGAGGACTATATAGTTAGCATCTTGTCAGAATGGAATAAG
>Ga0307515_10005910_pt1 | contig 24687 bp, 26 predicted proteins | sample 17_EM_MG_FD_194513 | JGI IMG/M metagenome (GOLD analysis project Ga0307515, IMG submission 194513) | Populus trichocarpa ectomycorrhiza microbial communities from riparian zone in the Pacific Northwest, United States - 17_EM | ecosystem: Host-associated > Plants > Roots > Unclassified | place... | reverse complement strand
CGCACAAAGCTCCGCGTACGAAAGCTCTGCGTACGGAGGCTCTGCACGAAGCTTTGCACGAAGCTTTGCACGAAGCTTTGCACGAAGCTCCGCACGAGGCTCTGCGACGGAGGCTCTGCACCAAGCTTTGCACCAAGCTCCGCACAATGCTCTGCGTACGGAGGCTCTGCACCAAGCTTTGCACCAAGCTCCGCACAATGCTCTGCGTACGGAGGCTCTGCACGAAGCTCTGCACAAAGCTCTGCGTACGGAGGATCTGCACGAAGCTCTGCACGGAGCTCTGCACGGAGCTCTGCTTGAAGCTCTGCACGGAGCTCTGCATGGAGCTCTACTCGAAGCTCTGCACAGAGCTCTGCTCGAAGCTCTGCACGGAGCTCTGCTCGAAGCTCTGCACGGAGCTCTGCTCGAAGCTCTGCCCAAGGCTCTGCTCGAAGCTCTGCTCGAAGCTCTGCTTAAAGCTCTGCACGAAGAGACCCGCAGTGCGATTGAGGACGTTGCGGATATCTATTCGGATCCGTCGCTCCCGCTCCATCCTATAACTTCTTCAATTTTAAGTATCCGGCACCTAATACGGTAGCAGCTGTTCTAGTATCTTATTTAACCTTCTATCTCTATATATAATAAGTTTTTATAGTAGTATACTATAGGTTAGCTTAAATATCTCTAACTTAGTAGTTAGTATATAATGAGGTTTAGAGGGAGATTATCTAGTATATTGCGGATATTATATATCCACCTGGCTATAGTAGGTGCCTTAAGGTACCTATTATAGATCTATATAGGTTTTATATATATTAGCTAGCGTTTAATAAAGTTATATATGGTTACAGAATTGCTAATAACGCTTTTTTTTTTTTAATGAAAATTATAATAAGACCTAAAAATACATAAGTAATAAAAATAATATATTCTAAAAGCCTAGGTTCTATTATATAATCGATCAACTTTAGGAAATACTATAAAATATTGGTGTTAAGTTATTCCAATATCCGCAACCTCCGCAACGCGGATATTGGCAGATTTACTAAGAAACCCTGGAAATGTGGCTCAGACGTGATTCTGGTGGTTTCGCACAAACGTAGTTAGTAAGCTTGCGGACCGATTGAAAATCCGCACCAACAGAATCGCGTCTGAGCTTGCTGAGGTAAGATTCTATGCGTCGGAGCTTGCTGCCCCGGGGAAGCGTTTCGCCGACGCCCAACCGCGCCAAGCCCATCTTTCCATCTGCTCCTCCACCCAGCCTTCTTCCTAGCAGCAGTAGCAGTAGCAGCAGCAGCAACAGCAGCAACGCCTCTCCCCCACCCCAATTCCTCTCCCTAGACCCCGGCCATGCCTCCCCGCCTCCCCCCCACGCCGCTCCTCCGCCCACCCCTCCGCCGCGCCGCCGCAAAATCCACCCACACACCCACCCGCACCCTCATCGCCGCCCCAAAACCAAACTCCGGCCCCCTCCTCTCCCGCCGCCCCGACCGCGCCCTCCCCTCCCTAACCCCGCCGCGGCGCTGGCTGCGCTCGCTACCGCTCTTCTTCGCCCTCATCGCCGGCAGCACGGCCGCCATCTTCAACTACCAGAAGCAGTCGTCCAGCGTGACGACCTCGACGCTGTACGCGCTGCGCACGAACCCCGAGGCCAGAGCCATCCTGGGCGACGAGATCTACTTCGCCAGCCAAATCCCCTGGATCAGTGGCGAGCTGAACCAGCTGCATGGACGCATCGATATTAGTTTTGGCGTTAAGGGGACCCGTGGGCGGGGCAGGATGCGGTTTCGGAGTGAGAGGAGGGGCAGGCGTGGGTTTGTGAGTTGGCCCTTTTCTTTTTCTTTTTCTTCTTCTTTTCCTTTTTTCTTTTCTGCCTTCTTGGTGGCTGGGTTGCGTGGTGTGGCGGGTGGCTGACTTGTTTGTTTGTGTGCAGTTTGAGACGCTGGAGTGGAGCTTGATGACCGAGGATGGGAGGGTGGTGCAGCTGTATAAGCCTGAAGGCCCGGATCCGTTTAAGCGGATTACAGCCGGGGAGGATGAGGAGAAGTATACGCATTAGAGTCGGATATAGGAGGGGTTGTTGGGGAACGTGGTGGGAGGGTGTTGTATATGATCGGCATTGGGCGGGCGTTCGGCATGGGGTGAGGCTCTCGACTTTAGAATATCCCGTAGCTGATGTACTGGGATGGAAACGAATTGTGGTGTGCTTGTACGAGATCCCAAAGAAAGAAAGAGCATTGGCTAGGCGTAATAAAAGCAATGGCATGTACAGTGGACCACCAATGTTAAAGCCAACGAGCAATGTAAAAATATTTGTTTTTTTTTTTAAATTTCATTTTCTTGTGTCAGGATCTCTCCTTCCAAGAAATGACCGGACAGTCTCGAGACCCGCAAACACCGTCATCCCGTCATAAGGAATGTCTTTTTTGGCAATTTCCAAATCCCAGCTACGCCAGCCGAGACCCTAAGTTGTATATACCGCTGAAGACAAAAGAGCAGTAAGTCAAGAAAACAAGTAAAGAATGAAGAGGCCGCCAAACCGAACACCAGCTGTCACAGAGTCATTTGCCTGGAACCGCATTGATAGGCCCCTGCTGGATGTTCGTCGTACTACCGCGAATTTTGGTTGATGTCATCGTATGTTGATCAGAAACCCAAACCCGTCTCCTCGGGTCGGCGCTGGCTGGGATGGTGTGCCATATCCGGCCTCACCAGATGTGCAAACTGGGGATTCACGTTCAGCGGAGCTGATATGTTGATTGGCACTCTCGGACCAATACTATCACGCTTTGACTTCTTTGATCTGGGTGAGTTATCTGAAGATGAGTGGAATACGCGAAGTGGAGAAGAGCTGTGGTAGGATGGGAGAAGTGATTGACGAGCATTTCGGAAAGTCCTTGCTGGTGAGAAGTGCTTTCGCGGTGACTTCACGGGCGAGCTGAAGCTGGATGGCTGGCTGGACGACGAGCCAGTGGTGTGGGTGGTGATGCTCAATGCCTTTGGAGCAGCTTCTTGCTCGGAGAGCGCAACGGCGCCATGAGATCGGACTCGACGAGCTGTAATGCCGTGACGGCGGTCTCGAAAGATGTAGCTCTTTATGAAATGTCAGTTGATGATGATATACACGAATTCGCATCGAAAAGTAAAAACTCGAAGATGAGTAAAGACGTACCGCAATAACGTTGAAGAATCCGACCACAAAAACCAAGACTCCAGATGCGAGGACCAATCGCCAGAAAGCCAGGCCCAGCGACTGCTGGCTAGTGGCTCCCTTGTTCATATTTCCGAGAATATTCAAGCCGAGGATGATCATCGCAACTCCAAGAGTGACGAACCCATGGCTTGGGCTGAGCAGAGGCCAATTGCGCGCGTAATAGGTGCGGAAGAGGGATAGTTCGGAGGCGATGAGGAACACTAATGAATCAAGTGTTAGTTTATGTGTTTCAGATACATGTTTCAGACCTACAGAGGACTTACTGCTAGTTACAGTTGTAATGACATGGCTCACGGCGTCGAAGAAGAAGAACTGGATTTGAAGTCAGTCGCTGCTGGAAAACAAGCTCAGTGGCTCAGAAATACCCTGGACATCATAGATGTTTTAACAAGCATCACGACGCTCGCTGAAATGACAGCCATGAGGACAATAATGTTCATCACGCGGAGGATATTAAGAATGATGTAGCCTGGGCCTGCCAGAGACTTGGTGGAGAGAGCCATCTCTGCGATGGGTCTTGAAATTGCAATTTACGTGAGGGTTAGGGATGATTCTGTGCAGTAAGGCTGGCCGGCAGTCGTAGGGAATATTGCGTCAAGCAGTGGATAAGAAAACTACGAGATTGGAGTAATAGAGTAAGGAAATGTTGGTGTTGAACTGGAAGAGAAGTCCTGAGCCTTGAAGGCAGAGGAATCTTTCTAGCTCGCTCAATGACAATAGTCGACAATAGGAAGAGAGTGACAATAGAGAAGGAGAAGAAGTGAACAGAAGACGAGAGCGGGGATCATCTGCAAGTACAATAATAGGGCCGCAACCCCAGGCCATTGCCCGGGACGTCACAATAGGCCATGTTCGCGATAGCCAATTCAGTGACGATTTCCAAATGAATGGTCTACAATTGTCCATAGATGCATTTTATCTTGGCAATGTTCGTGTTGAAACGCGGGATTCCCACCTCGATCAAGTTTAGAACGAGGGGCAAGCAGCTAGAGAACGGGGTTCTAGGAGATGCATCTTCCCGGTGCTATCTTCACAGGCCAATATCGTCGAGGCCTCACGATCGACTCTGTACAAAGGTGAAGCGGGTTTGGCAGAGTGAAGGGCATCGCGAAAGGATTGGCTGCGGTTGCATGCAACGCGACCACGAAAGAAGCGCCGATGTGTTTCAAGATCCCTGGAATTCTTAAAACAGACGAAGAGCTGCGGATCCTTGGGCGGTAATAGGTAGGGCATGGTAGACTTCAGGCTGCTAGGTAGCCCCAGATGTGCCAAAGATGTGCCAAAGTTTCCGAAACAGCAGGTTGTTGGCTTTTGCCTCGTGAATGCCGTGGATAGGATTCACAGCAGTAGCAGCAGGTGAGGTTTCGTTGGCAGTGCGAAGCGACTCTCGTGATGGTCCAGCTGCATCGGTCGGTTGCTTCTAGAATCGGGACCCACAAACTAGCCATTTTTATCAGCAACGCCTTTTCCCACCGCCCTCTTGTCTGCCTTTCCGTCCTCCACTTACTCTCGGCCTTACGAAGTCACGAAGATCGCAACCCGCCGGATCATTGCGGAGCCCTTGGGACAAGTCCGCTAGAGTCGCTTAATCCTAACCAACATGGCACGCGGTAACCAGCGAGACAAGGCCCGCGAGAAGACGCAGAAAGAGCTGGCAGGCAAGGTAAACCTCCACTGCGACTCTTTGGAAACCCCACTGCTCGCTAGTCATACGTGCAGGACCTACTTTTTATACTAACCCTCGCTGCAGAAGTCGAAGAACACTGTACGTTTTAAGGCCCGCTATGCGACAAGCGGAGGTACTGCGATAATATCGTCTAACAAAAGCCTGACAGCAATCCGGCACCGAATTCGCAAGAACCAAGGAAGACCAGGCTGCCATTATGCGTGCTAAACAGGCTGCAGGTAAGGTTCTTGCTTAAGCCTTCATGCACCGGATCCGCTTCGTCCCTGCTAATACGTGTACGCGAACAGCCGATGCCAAAAAGACCGGCGAAAGCTCCACCGGCAAGAAGAAATAGGCCACTTATACTGTCACTTCACGGCATGGTCATGCTTGTTGCGAAAATTGCTAAAATTGCTTGTGTGAATCGTAGAAGCGTACAGAGCATGGTTAAAGCTTGCAGAATGGGGTTTCTAGACTGAACGATAGGTTCTGCGTGTTTTGGTCCTGCGATTTTAGCGATTATTACCCCCATCGTCATCCTCACTATCCTCATCGGTGTTGCTGATGTACTTGCGCATCTTCACCATCTGCATATCTATGTGAAAAAGGCTTCACGGCAACCAAGAATTACTTGCAAAAATTTGGTCATTCATATTCTATCTTAGTTTTACAAGTGACCACGGAGGCCCTTAGGTGGTATTACGGTATAATGCAACGCCAGAAAAAAAAGGGTATAGGGTTAGTCTGCCACTCAACAGCGCCATGACCCTCTCAAGAACTGAATATCATATGCGCAAGTCATTACACCTTGCCCGCTTCTAGCTCGATACCCGTCGTCTAGGAGATCGTGCCGCCGAAACCTCCGAATTGGTTCACACCAGCGTTTGCAGGGAAGGAATTGGCGCCGCACAAGCACTGGCATGAACATGCCGAACCGTCACCCAACGTACCCTGGCCGACCGCGACAGTTGCGGAGGCGGCGGCGGCGGAAGCGGAACCCGCAACGACCGTCACAGTGCTAGCGACGGCGGGTGCTGCAGTTGCTACGATACCGGCGGTTGACAAAGCGGTGCCGTTCTGAGCGATGGCAAGTTGCTTGTAGGCGGAGAACGTCTTGTCACCAGTGGTTGCTGCATTGATAGAGAATACCATGCCCTTTCCACAATGCGTCCCAACTTTCTGCTTGCAATAGAACCCTGAACCGATATTAGCTTCAATTCCTACGATAATCGTAAACAATTGCTTACATAGTGGGTCACTAGCTGTCACCGGCATGCTGAAAGTCACACCGGCTGCTCCACTTGGATTTGGCATGAAGCCAGAATCAGCACCTGTGTCTCGTTAGCATCATGTAGTACATACGCGCAGAAATCGCATACCACCAGGCATCTTGACACAAGGATGCGCGAAAGTAGACTGCGTGACGGTGTGGTTGGCTTGCAGGAACACGAATAATACTGTATCGCCAATATTTGCCGTAATTGATTCCGGCTGGTAGGCTAGATTTGGCGTTGGCGTGCCGGTAGGATCTGCTGCTGGCTTCACACCTCCCACAGTGACCTACGATAATAATGAGAATCTAGCAAATACGTCTGAGGGTTGGCGTCCTTACGGTATGGGTCATCATGCCTGCAGGTGTGGATGCCATAGAAGCCATCATGGACGGCTGCGCCGCGGCGAGGCCAGCGACTAACAGTAGAGCAGCGAAGAACATCATTATGAATATTCGATTCTTGTGGTAGGGCCTTTAAAAGAGTGGAAGCGTCCGCGCTGCGGGCTAGATAGAAAGGACGAAAGGCGAAGGATTGAAAGGCGCTAAGCGAGGGCCGGCTCGGTAATAAGAAGACCAGAAAAGAAGAGACAGTGAGAGATTAGGCACGGCTGAGGGAATTTTGTTGAATGGATGGAATATAATTTCCTAGGGGACTCGACTACTTAAATTCAAGCATGAAATTTGGCAGTTTGAGAACAAACACCCCAGAGGGGCCATGGCGAAACAACACTGCCCCTCGGCTTGGTAGAAATCCGTAAAAATCGGATGTTGTCTAGCAAAAAAGGAAGCTATCTGATGCTTTAGGTCATGATGGCGGAGGTCTAAAAGAGATCTTTGACGGTTGTTGTGTTGGAGTCGTCTCGGATGGTGTCGCAAGTGTGTCTCAGGTGTCGGGGCTGAGGTCGCTTACAGCTCGACCCGCCGCAGCAAGAGAGATAAGCTTTCTCCAAGCTCTTATAAACTGGTAGATTTTGACCCTGATGCCTGTAAATAGACGTGCTCGAGCCTCTCGGAAAATGTTCAGCGCATAAAAAATTTTGGGAATGTCATTTCGCGGGGACGAAGGTACCGAAGGGTTAATTTTATCCTGTTTGAAGCAGTGGCCGCCACTCAGCCAGCTGTTAGAGATCAGCGCCTAAGCAACAGGAACTCCTCAAGAATTCTCACCCGTTGAAGCCAGCCTCCCTCTGAATCATCCCCCCCGCCATTCGCTATTCTTGGAGTGCCTGTCATTTTGGCCTACGGCTCTTTGAGGTTGAAGAACCTACGCTCAACAATAGGGACTATCTTAAGTATCTATTCATTGGACCGTTCCCAATCCTCCCTCTGCCTCAAGATTGCTTCTGTTCAGCAGACGATGCTCTCTGCTGCCCCTCATACAAGCCGGTATAGTATCCGGCGTAGTACCAAGACATCATTAGATTCTTCAAATTCTCATCTTGAACTGGAAGAATAAGCATGTTTCGTTTGTTTACTCTAACGCTGGGTACGACAAAGAAAGAGCTGGCAGACTTACCAGATCCGAGAAGAAACTGCGGCATTGATCCGCCTGGAGCCATGCTATGCGGGTGAGCTGCTGCCTCTGCTAGGCCATGTGGCTCTTGCCGCCCGGAAGTGGTCTGCTCCCTGATAGTCAGTGAAAAGGCTTAGACATTCTTACGAATGGGTGAAATCGTACCTGGGCGTCTAAAGCACGCTGGTCCGTAACTTCTGCCAAAGCTTCGCCTTCGCCAGTCTCCACATCATTCGCCTCGGTGTTTTGAGAACGAGCCCCGAGGTCGATGTCTCCATTCTGCTTTGGGAGATACCCAAGCTCCCTGTTCGTGTGAGAATTGATGCCGAGAAGATAATGGAAGATGGAACATACTCCTTCAGCTCCATGAGCTCCTCCTCATTGAGTACATCCTCAACCCTCTGTCCTTTCGCGTGGATGCTGTGATATTTCTGTCCCTCAATATTAGCTCTGGTTGTGTCTCAAAACATGACTACTTCTCTACCTTATACTCTGCCAACGCCTCCTCCCAGGACTGAATCAGTGCAGAGTCATCCCACGCATCTCTATCCCCTAGGTCAACTCCAAGGCTCATATTGCAGACGATGCTTAGTTAGTGCTCGGAAGCAGAAAGCGTAATGGCTTTCCCGAGGTTGGTTTCGATGCTCGGCAAAATCCCCGCTAGCGCACTACGATCTTTTTCGTTCGGCAACTTTTTGTTCAGCAAACACCAGCAACCATGGCGCCTGAATTGAAGAGCAAGAAGCGCAAGAGTGCGTGAATATTCACTGATATTGATTGACCGCGGCTAATTCGATCTTATAGGCGCCGCGGATTCATCTCCCAAACCCAAAAAGCTCAAGAAATCGGACGAGCTCGCGTCGGTCAGGAAACCCTCGAAAACGCCAAAGCGAGCCGCAGCAGAAGATAATACCAATGTAGCCAAATCACCAACGAAGGTTCCTCGCAAACGCGCAGCGGATTTCTTTGAGGGAGAGGAGAATGGTACCGAGGCTGATACTCCCGCTGAGAAGGCTAAGAAGGCTAAGAAGAGCAAGGTTGCGGAGGAAGACACACCGGCTACTACTAAGCCCGCTACAAGCAACGTCAAGAAGAGCAAGAAGCCGAAGGTTGTTAAGGAGCAGCCTGTTGAGAAAGTCATTCCCGCTCAAGAGGAGGACGAAGACGAGGATGAAGACGACCAGACTGCCGCTTTGCTTGCAGGCTTCGAGAGCAGCGGGGATGAAAACGAAGCTGACGCAGCTCAGCAAGAAGAAGGCCTAGGCGTCGACAAACTACCTGATCTCCCTAACAGCAAAAGTTTGCGTAAAAAGCTGGATAAAGTGTCTGGAGAAGAGGATGGGCCTGGAGTCCTATACGTCGGGTAAGCCCTACCCGCCACATCACCATCCATACAGCTCTTAAGCAATGCCAATGCTAACACTGTCCCAGTCGTATCCCCCACGGTTTCTACGAGCACCAAATGCGCGCCTACTTCTCCCAGTTCGGCGACCTGCTCCGCCTCCGCCTCTCGCGCAACCGCAAAACCGGCGCTTCAAAGCACTATGCTTTTCTCGAGTTCGCTTCCGCTGCCGTCGCAGACATCGTTGCGAAGACAATGGACAAGTATCTCCTGTTCAACCACATCCTGCAGGTGCGCGTCATACCAACGGAGCAAGTCCACCCGAACTTATTCAAAGGCGCTGGGAAGAGGTTCAAAGCGGTCCCACGAAACAAGATGGAAGGAGTGTTGCTGAAGAGGGGCGCAGATAGAGAGGTCTGGGAGAAGAGGATCGAGACGGAGGAGAAGAGACGGATGGAGAAGGCAGAGAAGTTGAAGAGCTTAATGGGGTATGAGTACGAAGCACCCAGCTTGAAGAGCGTAGATGCTGTGCCGAAGAGGCTCAAGCAGGTTGAGGCTGCTGAGGAGGAAGTACCGAAGTTGTTGACGGAGAAGCCGCATGATGATGCTGAGGAGAGCTTGGAGACGGACGTTGTGAGGGCTATGCAGGCTGAGCCGGGAGCGGTGACCGTGACTGAGAAAGTGAAGGGGAAGAAGGGGAAGAAAGAGGCCAAGGAGGAAGGAAAAGCTGATGTTACGGAGAAGAAGAGCAAACCCAAATCAACAAAAGCGAACGGAACGAAAGTTACGAAGGTCAAGAAGGTCAAGAAGGCAAAGGTGTCTGTTGCGTAGATATCTCTAGTAGGGAGCGTGGCGCTGTAGAGAATTTCATACATTTCATACAGTCAAATTCTGGCACATGGAGTCTTCAGTAAACATCGAGCTGACAGAAGAAATACATAGAACTATTCGCCAGCCCACTGAAAGCTTAGCCGAAAACATACAAAGCAGTTATTGGGTACTTCTTGGTAACTACATGTAATTTGATACTCCATAGTTCGGTGTATCCGTTGGACTCGTATTCTCATCTTTACAGCATTAGACACTCCACAGAACATTTCCAACCGGGTCAGGCAACGGTAATCTGCCCATAATTTCCCCACACCTCCTTACGAGCCATTTCCAGCAGTTAACATTCCTTCAACACGCCACTCTGTATCCCCGAAGAGCGCGTAAAACAACTAACACTTCACACCTGATAACGGCTCATTGCTAGACTTCGAACTCTCCTCTACGAAGCCGGAGCTGTCTTGGCCATCCTGGTGTCGTCACCGCCATGCCCGGCCTTGTCTTGTGCCTCCTTCGTCTTCTGCGCTTCCTGTTCTTCCGCCTCCGCCCGCTCGAATGCTGCCTTCCTAACCCCGAGATTCCCATGGCCCTCGTTTCTCAAGTGCTCTAGGACCTGCTTCCTCTTATCTGGCCGTCCCATCCAGCTGCGATACCGAGTGGAACGACTGTGGCGGAACCTGCATCCCATGTCCCAACATCCGTTAGCTGGGTAGTTGTGACGCCAGTAGTCTTCGTCGTCATCCTCGCGCTTCGGCTTGCTCCGATCCACGCAATCCAGGCACAGCCCGTCCAAATACCTAGCGGTTCTTCTACAAGCTTCTTCGACAATATCGTCGAGGCCCTGGTGACAGCCAGGAAAAGGCGCAGTGGACGTGGTGGTCGTCGGCGTGTACTGGAACTTTGGGAGCCGAGAAATGATGTCGTTCATGCTGCTACACCGGAAGACGTGCTCGAGAGGCCAGGCGCGGACTTTCATGAGTTTGTCTTGGTAGTCAAAGTAAGTTTCTTTTCTGCAAGCGCACTGCTGATGGTGGAGGCGCAGGCATACATCCCAAAGCTTGCGGTGCAGCACGGTCTTGAGATGGCCACGGGCGGCATTGGTAGGCCTTGTCACAGTGAAAGCGAGTCCACTGTGACTAGGAGGGGATATTGCTTACCAACGAAGGCACAGGTTCTAGGTGGATTCCGCGGTGCTCTGTGGGGTTCTTCTCGACGATGTGGCCCGAGCAATTGTAAGCAAGCCATTTCGTTACCTTCATGAAGCCTTCAGTATGACTGAAGACGAAACATGGGAGGGCCAGCTGTTGGGTCAGCTCCCGGTCGAGCGTATCATTGCGACAGTTTCGTTCATACCACTTTGCGAGCCAAGGTCTGAGAACCTCTAGACTTTGGTAAGAGATCGAATTTGGCTCCGACGCCAACGACGTTCTAGACCTTTTTCAGCGGCATCACGAGAAGGTGTGCAGGGAGTTTGCTAACATCTTCACAGTGAGGAATCGCAAACCAAAGCTCAATGGAAATGCTGCTATTGTCACCTTCCAAGGCGAAAGTTGGTGGAGTTTGCTTTGGATGCTTGCGTGGAAGTTCTGCCATGAAGAACGTGGAACGAGACATTAGACGTTCACGGAGGGCCCTGAACTCAGTCACGTACCGCAACTTGCGATTCTCCTCCGCATTGTGGACATTCTCATTCGCACGGATGATAAGGTCAGCCACTGTGGTGCAAGTGACAGTGCGACGACGACTTAAGCCATCATCACGAGTAATGCCAGGCATATCGAACTAGAGGTAGAGTAGAATGAGGGACGTTAGTTGGAAGGGGTATGATAAACTAAAGAGTAGATCAGGAGTTAAGGAAGAAGAGAGGGAAAAAAATATCAACGGGACAAAGGCTGATGGCAAATTTTAGGCGAAGGAGTGAAAGACCCATTCAATTCACAAGCGCTGTCAGTCACACGCGATTTTTGCCGTACTACTGCTGATATAAGGTCCGTAACACCATCCGACGGGTCGTTATCTTGCTATAAATACACAACCTAATTTTCCTGTACCCACTGTACGTGAGCAACACAGTTTGGGAGAATATGCTCTGTATGTCTGCTGATCGTTAAAGTTTGGAGTTCCCCAAAGCTTACTATTTCTGCCTGGATTGGATCCATGGTAGACGTTGCGAACATCTTCTATATAACTCGCACCCTATTGTCTTCAGATGCTTGAACAGTTGAACATCAGAAAACGGTAAGCTTCTCCTGGAAATATAGCTTTTGGTTGTGTTTACGAAGCTTAAACTTACCCAGGTCTCTATTATATTGTCGCCAAAGTCCATATTCAACAGCCTATTTGCCACTTTCGTTGTTATGGCCCTATCGCTTCCAGACCTTCCAGTGGAGCTTATTTACCGTATATTTAACTTCAGTCCGAACAAAAAAACCGTAATCAGAGTCCGCAGGACGTGCAGAGCCCTGGCACTTAAAACCACAGAAATCTTCGCAAGGAAATACTTCTCACTGGGTTCGTGGCGCCTAACACCAAGAGCTGTCTCAGCTCTTACCGGAATTTCGAAGAACAAATTTCTAAATCCAAATTTAAAAAACATCTCACTTTTCCAATATACCAGCGGATACCAGAAATATGACCCAGGATCACTGCCCGAGGATATCAACATTAAAGAACTTAGCCAGAGCCTACAAACATTAGCAAACCTACGGTCATTTCATCTGGCAAAGTTCAATTTTAGAGGTTCCGAAAATTTTATCGGCGGCCTACTTACTACGTTATCGCTTCCCTTAATAACCAAATTTCGCCTCTCAGAAATTCCCGTACACGCCGGTGACCTTCAAAATTTTATCGCTCTGCATAGTAACACCATTAATACCGTTATATTTAATGAACTAAACCTTACTGCCCCAGCGGAGGGCGCTTGGTCTGGGCTCTTAGGCTCCTTAACTCGGCTTAAAGATGTAGAGCTCATTAACATTCGCAAGCCACTAAAATGCGGCGATTTCGTTAGATTCGAGCCTAAGGACGGGGAAGATTCTACATTCGAGAGATATGTAGAGGTGGAGATGGAATGTGACTACTGTTACTGCTGCATTCAATTCGGGAATGAGACTTACCACTGGGACTTTGGGATATATAGACTGGGCCCGGTCGCAGAGAAGGAGGATTGGACCAGAGGACTTGAACTTATGGTGGCTGGAAGTAAAACTGTTTATTTTACGCGCAGTTATGGCCCTCCTGACGAAGAATGTCCTGATCCATAAGTTCACTTAGCCAGCTCAAAAAATTCTAAAGGCTACGTTAAAAGGTGTGGACGCACCCGGAAGTTAGACTTCGAAATCACTCCTGTCAGGCAAAACTACGGAATCGGGTTGAAGCTGGCTAGGTAACATCCAGCCAGCCTTGATATGATGGCATGTGCTCCATTAGTTTTGCTCAATGTGTTATACTCTCGTCACGATACGCACACTTATGGAATTGATAGCTTCTAACTCGAACGCTACAATACGCTATTATTATTATTAGCACGTACCTGCGTATTCTATGAAAGAGGAAGATGATGCCGATATCAGCTGCTACTCACCCCCTCACAATAAATAGGAAATAAGACAAGACTATTTGGAAATGACTTAAATTTCGCACATAACCGTAGGTATAAAAGATGAGCACAGCTAGAGCCATCGAAACTTCATAAGAATGGATATAATCAAGGGTTACCACAATTCAAAAACCTTCTCCACAATCGTTGTCGAGCCGCTTTGCCATTCCGTTATAGCCTCACCCTTCATGATATCCGCAATGTAGCATGCTCCGATGAGTATGTAGTGATTGTTTTCATACCGGAGCGCGAAAGGCGTTTGACCGCCAAATAAGATACAGATAGTATCCCCTTCGGCCATTGCTGCAGGACCTAAGCCAAGTTTGCCGTGACTAGTAAAGAAAAGTCGACGGCAGGTACAGTAGTTATACAGCGCCACCTGGTAATGTTCCGCGTCGCCTTCATGATTGGGTAGATCAGACTCTGAGATATCGTCAACAGCGTACGTCCAAGCGGGATCCACTCTCCGTAGAAATGCAGCAAAATCGGCCAAGTGACTGATATCGTCTTCAATGAGAATATTGCTGCCGGTATATCCTGCCGTGAAAGTCTTGGAAAGTTGTCGTAAGCTTGATCCATGGTTGAAATATGCATCTATGCACGACCGCATCCGCTCAGACACAGCCCCATAATCACCGTCTTCTAACACGGGTAGAACCTGTGATACGAAATCTAGCTCGAGGCCTTTGGCAAGAAGGACTTTTGGGTCATCGCTCCCAATGATCTCCAAGCGTACAGGGCCAGAGGCGGTATGTTTGGTTGAGTTGTAAAAACCCACTATCGGAACTGCCGCCCAATATGCGGTCCAGTTAGGAACCCAAGAGGGTAGTCCAAAGTCCTGGACGCTCCAAGGGTAATCGGAACCATCTGGCACGACACAAGCGAGGATACTAAGTATCTTGTCCTGCTCTATTATCTTCCTCGCTAGCCTTATATACACATCGCGGACATTGAGAGTGTAATCTGGCTCAAAAAAAATCGAACCATCTTCTAGTGCCGAGTTTTGAGTGGGTATACCCACTAATGCGAATACCTTGTCTCGGGCGTCAGAAACTTTGAGGTCTTGAAACCAATACAGGAGTTCCAAAAAGTTATAAAACTCGGGCTCCGCTTTGTGCTGTCTTTGAAAGAGGGAGTGCATGAAGTACGCATTTTCCAGTCCTTGCATTCTACACTGGCCTCGGATTTGGTAGTTATCCTAGATCTCGCTCGCAGCTGTCCCGATCCAATTCCAGTCAATCTCTGCGTCTCCCCATATGACTGTGGCTGATTTAGCAAGGATGACCTCCTGAACTACCCACATACGCGTGAACCAACTCTTATCAAGCAAAGATTTGACCGGTTCCCACAATGAGGAGTCCCATGGAGGAGGTTCACCCGAGTTGGAGAAAGGCTCTTTCGTGCTATCTTTTATAAAAGTCGCAATATCTTCACCTGAATTTTCTACCGAATTGTTATCAATATTACCCTCAGAGCTGGCCGCAGGGTTGGTCTCAAGATCCCCTTGAGGACTACCCTCAAAATTCTTGTTAGAGCTGAAATTAGACTTGGTAGTCGAACTATCGCCTGAACTACTAGTTGGGTTTCTTTTAGACCTTTCATCAGGCGCTTCATTTAAATCATCTTTAGAGTTGTCTTCAGAATCATCATTAGCACGATTGGCAATGGAGCATACGAGCAAGAAAGCTTGCTCGGCTTCCTCAGACTCGTCTTTCCCAAGCCATATCAGAACTCTTGCGGCGCGTTGATAGATGGACCCCATATGTCGAACTTGATGTCCGCGTTCTTCATCGTTCCGTTGGTTGATACAAATGGCATCAACCCAGATCAATCTAGTGCTGTCACGTCTCCGCAATCTTCGAAGTGCATTCCTCAAGTTCCGGGTTACCGCAATCTCTCGTCCGTTGCAGATGATGGGCCGTGTATCCGACGAAGAACCCCACACGTAAGAGAGTGCTTCATATGCTGGCAAATTGTCATTAAAGTTTGCAGGTTGTAGGCTACATGAGATGGGTTCGTCCCTAGGGCCGGGCTGTAACCGTAGCAGCCTTATAGACTCCCCTGTGGGAAGAGGTTGATACAGATTACCGTTAGGGGTACTAAGCTGGAGTTGGGAAGTGGCGTTGTTTGCTGAGTCCGCACGGCTCCTGTTGTTGAGTAGATCCGAGCCGTCTTCATTTACTTCTGACGTTTCGTTGGGCGTATTTTCCAGCGGAATCCTTATAGGTAGGTCCATATCCCGCATACTGATCGAAAATAGAATTGATGATTAGTCGTTGTCGCAGATGAGAGAGTCATCGTCGGGGATCGGCGACTCCGACCGTAGCGTCGACGCCATGCGCCTAAGGGGCTGTGCACGTTGGTGCATTTTCTCTCAACCGAACTAATAGAGTGATCGTGGAGCCGTCGTGCCACTTCCCCGGGAGAACCGCATACCTTGCGGAGATTCACCTTAAAGTTAATCGCGCCATTTCTCCGTGGCTTCCTCCAAGTGAATTTTTCTGTAGTTCTCAACGTCTGCTTCCCCGGCCCCTGTCGTCCGGTTGGACGCTGCGACAAAGTTCACTTCGGTGTTTTATGACGATGATCTTAATCGTGTGGCTCAATATCGGGAAGCAATTTAATTTGGCTTGTTTCTGCCATGCCAAATTTAGTTCGAAGAAGACTTCCTGCACCGAAGAATTGGTGTAAAGATGAGTGTTTTTGAGAAATTCTGGGGTAATAAGGTTTCAGAGCCCAGACGTTCTGGAACACGACGGTCAGCAACGTCGAGGACATGTGATTGACTAAGAGAATCAAGTTTGGAAAATTACGGTTTCACTGGGAATAGTGCAAAGCACAACGGTGAGATTTGATGGTGACGGGCAGAAATGCCGCGTCAATCCGATGGTGGCTTCGCTGGTAACCATTGGGGGGTGCCGCTCATTGCTTTTGAAAGGCTAGGCAGCCTTTTTGCTTTGCGCCACCGTAGACATGACTCGGCGTCCCTCATATACGTCCTAACCCCGGGGGCATTTTCATGTTCCCGTTTACGCGTCGACCTATATTCTTGAATGCTTTTGGGTGAAGATGCGCCTCAAACATCATGTTACAGAGGATCTCGACAGCATCAGCACCTTAATCGAGTTTCTGGACCAGGACAAGAGGCCAACTTTCATTCTTGATGTGCGCAATCAGACCCCTGCAACCTCACGACTCGAATTCGTTTACAATAATCCGGCCTTGTCCACGTTGCTTGATACTGTTTCTCAAAACCTAGGAGACACAGAAACCAAATCCCACTTCTTACAATGGGCTACCAGTCCCTCAACCCAGCAGAGCTGCAGCATTGGCCGAGCGGTCACGTGGACTTATGGATGTGTTACGTGGATGAGTTGTTTGATCAGAAAGAGATGGAAGATTATCTATGCACATTCAAATGATGCCCAGTTCCTTCCCGGTGCGATGCAACGACCTCCGGGGCAAGATTCCAATTCCACTACGCTTGGCCCTCTCCCTAGCCAAACTAGTCTTCCCATGTCTGACCGCTCCCTGCCGAGCCAGTTGAACAGTTCAAGAAGCACTAACCGCCAAAATCTCAAGCGCCCGCGTTTATCCGCATCGCCAACGCAATCATCATTGGATATCATACCGTTCGTATCCACTAGATTCGATGAAACTGCTTGTCTTGTTGCCTGTAAGAGGAGAATGTCTACAGCTTTAAAACTTGGCGAGTGCACAGCATCCGTTGACAATATCAAGGATCTCTGGAGAGCCGTTGTGGAAATTTTGGAGACGAACTCGCACGATGTTCCCTTTGCCCTAATGTACTCTGTTCACCAGGAATCGTCTACCCGTACTGGTCTCGAGGGCAATGATACTGCCTCCGTATCGGAAACGTGTTTACTTGAAGGTGCTGTCGGTATTGAGGACTGTTCTGCAATTGTGCAACGTTTCAATTTGACTGAGGGCTCTGATGGTTTGGCGCAAACTTTCCGTACAGCATCCCGGTCCAGAGAGCCGCAACTTTTGCAAGATAATGAAAGCAACTTTTTAGGAATATTGACAAAGCCTGTTTCTCTGGATCAAAACCTTGGAGACCTCCTTAAGCAAACAATCATTTGCTCGATTCCCTCTATAGATGGCGCAAGTTCCAAGGCGTTTCTGATAATTGGCATGAACCCACGAAGTCCCATCGATGATCATTACTGGATGTTTGTGCGGCTTCTATCTGAAGAATTGGCTAAATCTGTTGCTTCGGTTTCCCTGCTCGAAGAGGAGCGGCGTAGGAAAATGGCAGCAGAGGAAACTGCTTTGAGATATGCGTCTGTATCCAAAGAGCTCTTGCAAAGGACTCAGGCAGCCGAAAGTACCGAACATATGTTCAGACGTTTATCTGAGGCTGCCTCTGTGGGTTGTGCGATGTTCCGGGCCGATGCGACTGTTATATGGATGAACCGAGCATATTGTCAATTGACCGGTCGTTCTCAAGAACAATTCAGCCCTGGAACTTGGTCTGACGTAATTATACCGGAAGATCGTCCTTTTGTAGAGCAGCAGTGGAAAAGGCTGGCTTCTGGCGAGGCTATTCAACCATTCGAGTTCCGCGTCAGCCGACATAAAACATCATCGACAGGTAAGGCCGATAGTGAGGACACAACAGGGCACAGATGGCTTCTCTCAAATGCAATTCCCGAGCTCAATGAGGATGGGAGCTGCCGGGTGGTAATGGGTTGGCTGACTGATATCTCTCATCAAAAGTGGTCCGAGCATCTGCAATCAAAGAGATTGGAGGATGCGCTTGAGAATAAAAGACGAAGCGAGAATTTCATCGATATGGTAGGAAAATTCCTCAATTGCAAATTTATGGACCCTCTAACGCATTGGCTTAGACTTCGCATGAGATAAGGAATCCACTCTCCGCTATCATCCAAACAGCTGATGGAATTCTCACATCTTTGCAGCAACCAGTTGAAGGTATCACCCCACTGCTCTGTTGTGCTCGCTCTCACCCCCCGATCTCAATTTAATATTTCTAAATCGAAAACACGGCATAATTTCTCATTGCATCAAGTTCTTAATCCATCATATCATATTCATTTATTTCCCACCAATAGTCTACGTCCTAATAAATGCACCGCGTCTAGGAGTACACCATGTTCATGAAGCCGAAATACTCGCCTACGGAGATATTCAGGAGGACATTGTCGATGCAGCGAATACCATCATTCTATGTGCACAGCATCAAAAACGTATCGGTACGGTTATTGAGCCCTTGCAAAGCTACTTGCTCTGATTTTGGCATTCGCTGATACTTCCAGTGGATGATATTCTTACACTTTCCAAACTGGATTCAAACCTCCTCGAAGTCTCTCCGGAAATCGTTCAGCCTATTGCACTCATCCAAAGAGCTGTAAGGATGTACGAAGCCGAGCTTCAGAGTGCGGACATTGAGATTAATGTCTCGATTGACCCACCCTACGAAGATTTGTCCATCGATACCGTACTGGTAGACCCAAGTCGTGTCCTACAAGTTCTTATCAACCTTTTGACAAATGCAATAAAATTCACTCAAGCCCGGCAACAACGTTCAATAACGATATACCTCTCCGCCTCTCTATCTCGCCCATCGGTCGACACACACAATGTCTCATACATTCCTCAGCGCGCCTCGCGACCTGAGCATGCGCTCTCGCCTGACTGGGGCACTGGAGAGGACATCTACCTTCAGTACGCCGTTGAAGATACTGGGCGGGGCCTCAGTGAGGAGGAAATGAAGCTCCTATTCCTTCGCTTCTCACAGACTTCACCAAAAACCCATAGTCAATATGGCGGCTCCGGTCTTGGCTTGTTCATCTCAAGAGAACTGACTGAGCTTCAAGGTGGCCAGATTGGCGTCTCTTCTGTACCTGGTTATGGTACTACCTTCACATTCTACATCAAAGCGCGTCGCCACATGCCTACTAAGGAAGCAACTGCTGAAAATTCTTCTAAAGAAGTGTCTCGTCCTGGAGTATCCGAAGAGAATCCTGCGGAGTTTGTAAAGCCTAATGCTCCCCCTTCGACTTTGGAGAACCGCCGGCAATCTGTAATCTTGTCTAGATCCGAACTCGAGGCAGCTGTCGCACCGTTAACAACGCCCTCGACTCGAAGCTCTAGCGCCAAATACATGCACGTGCTACTTGTCGAAGACAATTTCATCAACCAAAAGGTTATGGCCCAGCAGCTCCGGCGGTTTGGCTGCGTAGTTCATGTTGCAAATAATGGTCTGGAAGCTCTTGACGTTCTGCAGCAGAGTCATTTCGCCACCTCGCCGCATCCTCCAGCCGCCGAAATGAAGAAGAGAGGCTCCTTTGCTACTACAGAACAAGTAGGGCTAGGCATCCAGCGGAGGAGTAGTAAGGGCACCATGGTTTGGCCGATCCCGTTATCCGTCCTGCTAATGGACCTTGAAATGCCCGTGATGGATGGGTTGAGCTGCGTACGCCGGATTCGCGAAATGCAACAGGACGGCGAACTGCGAGCACATGTGCCAGTCATCGCCGTCACCGCGAATGCGAGGAGTGAGCAGATCGCTGTTGCGATGCAGACAGGGATGGTGAGTGAAAAGCCCTTTGCGCGTTTCGTCATCTCTGACGGAGGAGAAAAACTCCGCCGTTGAAACCTTTGAGACGCTTTATTTCTACCGGCTTAGATAGTATATGGAATAGAAATCATACTGATACTACTTTACTAGGACCTCGTTCTAACAAAGCCATTCCGAATACCGGAAGTGCTTCCGCAGATAGAAGCATTGGCGCATTGGCATAGTTTTGAGCCAGAATGATCGGCTTCATGACAAGGAATTACAGCTCTGTACATCACTTGTATGATTTAATTAAAGGAGTCTGAATGGCCAACACTAACATTTACCGTTCAGAAGAAGCCTATGGCACACCTTTATTCTATCCGCGGTTTTGGGGCATGCCTCACCCATCCTTACCTTCCATTTCGGTTTCCATCCTTAAGGGGGCGTTCTCAATCTCATCATGGCATTCCACTGGGTCTGAGGCTAAAAGAGGATTATGTATTTCTGATTTTGTTGTGGGTGTTCTACGGAGTTAGGCTAGATTGGGGATTATGAGCTCATGTATGATTGGAGGTGTAGGCATTTGCTCGGGTGTCGTCTTGCTTCCATGACTAATGCTGCGGCTGCAGCCTAGAGTCGTCGCTCGACGTTACTGAATCTAATTGGCGGGTTAGATTGGTAGTAGGATGCGGGTGATGGCATATTGACTGCTGCTTGCAGCCTTGCGTGCATGAGCTCTTCACAATGCATCAGATTGGGTATTTGGGACATCTACCTAATACTTGGCCGAAATGACCCAAACGCTGGCCGGTACGGGAACTTTAATTCATTATGCTATAATAGATTTATTTCATACGACTGACAGTGGTTAACGTGGTTTGTGTGTGAATACCTGGCCTTCACCTATCCTCACATCTCACTTTAAGCGGTTAGTACAAAGCTCTTCTGCCAGGTTAAAAAGCGCAAGAGGGTCCAGTATCTGGTCCAGTGGAAGGAACAAGAAGGCTGAAAAGATATCTATATAATTAGAGCTACCCGCTAGTATAACTCGCTAAAAAACTTAAATATACAATCTTCGCTATTATAATAGCTGACATTAAGAAAGCCTTAGCACTAAATAAGTATACTAACTCTACTATAAAGGTACTAGTAGAGTACTATAAATATCTTCTTAATATATATAGTGGTGGGAATACATCCTTTTTCGGTGGGGTTTAGCCACCGCTTTTAGGAGTATTATCCTACCGCTTTAACGAGGCTCTACTCACTTATAGTCGAAAGTGAATACGACCCGGGAGAGAAGGGTATATTCTAACCTCTTCAGTGGTCTGCCCATTGCGGAATTCGAATAATAATTGCAAGATCCAGTTGCACATATCTAGAAGCCCATCTTGGGCCTGGAGCTATTGACGCCAGCCCGGTCTCGTCAGCTTACCATTCCGTATTCGCAATGCGGATTTCCACCATATATTCCATGATCGTTATCCCACGTTATCCAACCCGGCTCCTGATTATATTGGTTCTGGAGGCTGTTCTTGCTTGAAGCTAATACAAGTTAGGGGCAAAGTTCTGGTTCCCTGCCCTAAAGTAGTTCCACCTTTAAAGTAACGTTTAGCGGGGTGCATAAATGCTAAATTCGCTACATGTGGCTGGGGCTTAACCGCCATATTGCTCGGCGCTGCCAAACAGCAAAAACAACGCTTTCACCCAACATCTCAGTTACGCTCTCGCCATCTCCACAAGGGTGTGGCCGAAGCGGGTCGCATTCTTCCATGAAGCTGTCAGCCAGCCGCAGTTCCTTGACTGCTCGATCCGTGCACATCTTGCCTACATCTATTCTAATGATTCCCGTGGCTAGAGCTCTCTAGCAATCCTCTTCTCATGCGTCTTTTGCGGCTTGGCGATGACGGCGAATTCAGCCTGGTCGAATATATTGGCAAGAAGACTCCACCCTATGCTATTCTTTCGCACATGTGGGGAGCGGATGACGAAGAGGTAACTTTCAAAAACCTGGCGGAGGGTGTCGACAAAAGCAAAGCTGGCTACAAAAAGATCCGTTTCTGCGGAAAGCAAGCTGCTGAGGACGGTCTCCAATACTTCTGGGTTGACACTTGCTGCATTGACAAATCAAGCAGCGCTGAGCTTACAGAAGCTATCAACTCTATGTTTCGCTGGTACCATGATGCGGCTAGGTGCTACGTGTACTTATCTGACGTTTCAGACAGTGGCTCCGTTGGAGACGGCCAGCTCTCCAGGAGATGGAAACCGGCATTCAAGAAAAGCAGATGGTTTTCTCGTGGTTGGACGCTTCAAGAGCTTATTGCTCCAGCATCAGTTGAGTTCTTCTCTAAGGAGGAAACACGGCTCGGTGATAAGCAATCACTAGAAATAACTCTGCACGAGATAACAGGAATCGCCATCCAAGCCCTTCGAGGAAGCCCTTTATCATATTTTAGCGTACACGCGCGTATGTCGTGGGCAGCAAACCGCCAGACAAAACGTGAAGAAGATGAAGCATACTCTCTATTAGGCATTTTCAACATCCATATGTCGCTTATCTACGGTGAAGGGCGGCAGAAGGCGTTGAATCGACTCCAGAAAGAGATTAAAGATAGCAACTTAATTAACCTGCCAATCGCGAAGGGAGCGACCTTTGACTCTCACATGGAGGAACATAATTCAAGATGTCTTAGCAACACACGAGTTGAGCTACTAAGTCAAATAACGGAATGGGCGAAGGACAGGAACGGCAAACCTATATTTTGGCTAAACGGTATGGCTGGCACCGGAAAGTCTACAATTGCACGGACTATTGCCCAGTCGTTCGCCGACCAACGTCAATTAGGAGCCAGCTTCTTCTTCAAGAGAGGCGAGGGAGAGCGCGGCAACGCCACACGATTCTTCACCACCATCGCTACAGATCTAATGGGTTATGTACCGGGAATGAGATCAGGCATCAGGAAAGCAATCGATGCCGACCCAGCTATATCCGAGAAGGCTCTAAAAGACCAGTTCGAGAAGTTGATTATTCAGCCGCTCTCAGAAGTGGAACCTCTTCAAGCTTTAGAATTGGTTATTGTAATAGACGCGTTGGACGAGTGCGAGCGAGGCGAGGATATACGAGCAATTCTCGAACTTCTTTCACGAACCAAGGGTCTTAAGCCAGTGTCGTTACGGGTCTTTGTAACAAGCAGACCGGAGCTCCCCATTCGTCTTGGCTTTAAGAAGATGTCGGACGGAACATACCAGGACCTGATTCTTCACAATATACCAAAGGAAACGATCGAACACGACATAGCTCTCTTCTTAGAGCATGAGCTCGAGGTGGTACGAGAGCAGCGCTCACTGTCCCCAGGCTGGCCTAGCAAGGACCAGATCCAGGCGCTAGTCGAGCTGGCTGTCCCATTGTTTATCTTTGCTGCTACGGCCTGTCGATATATCGGAGATCAGCGAGATAATCCTAAAGAGCGCTTAGCTATCATACTTCAATATCAAACGGCACACCATATTTCGAAGCTTGATAGGACGTACCTCCCCATCCTAAACCAGTTATTTAATGATGAAGACAAAGCAGACAAGCAAAGGCGGATAATTAAATTCAGAGAAATAGTTGGGAGTATCGTTATTTTAGAGAGTCCTCTCTCTATAACTTCACTTGCATACCTCCTCCAGATGTCTAAAGAGGATGTTACGTGTAGGCTGGACTCACTACATTCTGTTCTTAGCATCCCTATTAAAGAGGATGTGCCCGTAAGGCTCCTACACCTTTCTTTTCATGACTTCCTCGTCGATCCTGGAAAGCGTGGAAAGAGCCCGTACTGGGTAGATAGGAAAGGAACGCATAAGACGCTAGCCAGCAAGTGTCTTCAACTAATGTCTAGCTTAAAGGGTCTAAAGCAAAACATGTGCAACCTCCCAATGCCTGGAACTCTAAGAAGCGAGATCAATAAACAGAGCATAGCGGACTGTCTACCACCCGAAGTCCAATATGCCTGCCGATATTGGGTACACCACTTAGGGCAGAGCCAAAGCCATATCTGTGACGACGATTCAGTACACGAGTTTCTGCAGAAGTTCTTTCTCTACTGGCTAGAAGCTATAAGCCTCATCGGAGAAGTATCAGAAGGCATTCGTATGATTAATAGCTTACAATCACTCGTACATGTAAGACATCTCTTGGTTACTCTATTAGTTACGATACTTTATACTTACTTGTTACATAGTTAGAGCAAAGCGCTAAGATATTTAGCTTTCTTCGCGATGCAAAGCGCTTCGTTCTAAGAAATCAAACCATACTCGAAAACGCACCTCTACAACTGTACTCTTCAGCTCTTATCTTCGCTCCAGAGATGAGCGTAATACAGAAAAAATTTAATAAGCATATTCCAGATTGGATTAACAGGCTATCAAAAGTGGAAGAGGATTGGAACGCTTGCCGCAGCACGCTCGAAGGCCATTCGGACTCCGCCAACGCGGTCGCCTTCTCACCGGACGGCCGGCTGGTAGCGTCAGCGTCGTCGGACAAGACCGTCCGGCTATGGGAGGCGGCGACGGGGTCTTGCCGCAGCACGCTCGAAGGCCATTCGAGCCACGTCCGCGCGGTCGCCTTCTCACCGGACGGCCAGCTGGTAGCGTCAGCGTCGGATGACGACACCGTCCGGCTATGGGAGGCGGCGACGGGGTCTTGCCGCAGCGCGCTTAAAGGCCATTCGAGATCCGTCAGCGCG
>Ga0307515_10005909_pt1 | contig 24692 bp, 2 predicted proteins | sample 17_EM_MG_FD_194513 | JGI IMG/M metagenome (GOLD analysis project Ga0307515, IMG submission 194513) | Populus trichocarpa ectomycorrhiza microbial communities from riparian zone in the Pacific Northwest, United States - 17_EM | ecosystem: Host-associated > Plants > Roots > Unclassified | place... | reverse complement strand
CTCGCAAATAAACCGCCATTCTATTCTTTATTAAGGAGGGAGCTAATATAATAATAACTTGCTAACTAGCTTATTAAATTATAAGAGATTATATAAGAATTATCTCTTTACTATTATTATTGTAACCTTAGATAATAAGCCTTAATTTCTTAAATAGGGCGTTAGTAGCTTTGCCCTTAATCTTATTAACTATCCTTAACTTAAAGATACAAACTTTATTAAACTTAGTAGGGTTATACTTCTTAAATTTAAAGACTTCTCTTATAATAAGACTATTGATCTTTTACTTATTAGATACTTAGAAAGGAGCTTTTAGGGTTATAACATAACCTTCCTTTTAAAGCTGTTTTGCAAGCTTAAAGTTAGCCTTCTCTTTAGCTATTATAAAGGCTATTAATAACTTAACTCTATTCTTAATAGCAGTAATAAATTATTCTTTAAAATTAATAAAATGTTAGCGATTTTATAATTCCTTTAGGCGACCTTTACCGCGTTATGGTTATAGCGTATCTACTATAATTATATTAGGATTATAGTCGCCTTCTAAAGTATATTAATTGTGGTTCTCTTTTAGAGTATCTTTTAGGGCATTCTATAAAGGCTTAGAATTATTATCTTTATAATAAGGCTTAATAACAGTTAAATAGAATTAAGTAGGTCCGTAAGACATCTAAATAGTATAAGTTTAACTATTAATTATAATAAGTTAGTATAGGCCTAACTATCTTCCCTTTTTACGCTATATGTATACTTTAGACTAGAGTAGCAGATTAAGCGTAGTTAAGGTATTTAGGCTATTTCTTATTTCTAGTGCGTTATTAACCTAGTATATAGCGTAGAGATATTACACCTCCTTTATTGCCTTGTAAATAGCCTTGGCTTATTATATAATAGAAGGAGATAATAAAGAATTATTAGTTATTTAAGGGTAGGTACTAAAAACTAGTAATATAGGTATAAGTTTATCCGGGCTAGTGGAATTATTAATAGCTTTAATAGCTATTTATAAAGTAAATTCTTTACTAGCGTTCTTTAGTTCTAAAGAGATAATCTTATATACGCGGCATAATGGCGTATAATATTACTCTACTTTTTTAATACTATTATATGCCTTAACGGGGACTTTCTTAACCTTAATTGCTATTACCTTTATCTATTATTAAAACTCTATAGATAAAAAGTTCTTTTTTATATTATAGATAATTTAATTAGGGGGTCCTAAATAGATATTAATCTAGTATAACTAAAGGGTATCCTATACGTTTCTAGCTAATATATCTTTTAAGAAACGTGCGGCTTAGAAGAAGGTTAAGAAGTTAATAACTTAGAGCACTAGTTTGCCGCTAAAATATATAACATTAATAATAATATAGAAGTTAAAGTTATAGTTATTTTTAAGGGTAAACTTAAATTAGCCAGGGGACTTTTAGTTTATTTAGTAGTAATAGTAATACTTTATAAAATGCTTAATTACCTTAACCTTAACTTTATAGCCTACTTACTAAAAAACCCTAAGCAATTAATAAACGGATAGGTAGCTAAAACAATAGTATAGTTAGCGTAACTCTAACTTAGTTAAGTAGCTCTAAGTAATACTCTTTTTTAGTTAATAAAGAAGCAACTAGGGGTAACCCTACTTGCGTATAATAGGCACCTAATTATCTCCTTAAATAAGTATATTCTTAAGGTTATTAAGCTTAACGCCTAATTTATTTATATCTTTAATATAAAATAGAAATAGGGTATTTATAGGAATAATATAAAAGGTAATATACCCTAAGGGGGTTTAAACCCTAATTATGCTAAAAGAGATTATAATACCTTTGCTAAAACGGATCGTATATTGGCCTATTATTAAATAGTTAATCTAAATAAAGCTATTAAGCTGCTAAAGGGCTTGTACTTAAGGTTCTCCTACTATAGATACTTCTACGGCTCTAGTATCCGGTATAATACTATAGAAGATATTCGCTAAGTATTTATTATTAAAGGAAAACGCAGAGCTCTTCTTTAGCTTATTAAAGATATTTAACTTTATAATAGAATAGAGTATAAATTAGTTATTAAGAACAGCGATAGTTTATATGCTATTTACCTTACTATACTTAGTAAAGTATTAGTTAGGTAAGTAGTCTTTAATTTCCATATCTATAAGGAGCTATTTAGTCTTATTAAACTTACCCTTAAGATCTTCTACGCCTTTATATTAAACTAAGAAGCTTTAAAAGTAGGCCGTAGTAACCTTATAATTTCTAATATTTCTTATACTTTAATAAAACTTATTATATACCTCCTTTTACTTATTAAGGGAGTGTCTAGTTAACTAGTAATTTAGCTTTTTATAAATATAGCACTTTTTTTAGTAATTACTTTAAAATAAACCTCTATAAGGACCTCCATAATTACCTTATAGTTAATATTAATTATACCCTTTACTATATTCCCTACTACGGCCCCTATATATTTAGTTGGTCTAGTTATAATTATATTAGTTAGGAACACTTAATTAAGTAAGGCTTTTAGTATAAAACTATTAAGATTCTTATATTTATATTATAGTACCTATAGCGGAGCGTAGCTTAGTATATACTCCTTTAAATGTATTTATAGGTTTATATAGCGCTAAGTTATACTTAGGAACGCTATAGCAGGTTAAAATAACCTAGTCCCTTAGACTATTCTTATTTTAGTAAGTTTTAGTAAGGCTATATTAGATTTTCTAAAGTTTATTAAAGAGTATTTAAAGGCACTCTAAATAAGTCTTTATTAGGTTAGAAGTAATAACTCTCTAAAATATAGTCTTCCGCTATTTAGATATATAAAGTTAGTAATTCTTATTAGTCTTAAAGTAGGCTCTAATAAGCTAAAGTATTATATTAAAGTTATAGTTTTTATCCGTAATATAGTTATAATAGAATATTACTACCCGTCCCTTTAATATAATAAAGAAAGCGTAATAATACTAGTAGCGTTAAATTCTAACCTTATTATAATAGTTATAAAAGACCTATAGTTTTACTCTAAGTATATTATATAGTTCTTTTTTAAACTTCTTCTCTTTATCTAAATATACCTTTATTAGATTTGTAACTTCTTATAATAAAGGCTTACTAGTTAGTTAGAGTAGAGGAGGTAAAAGTAGAGTAACTTTAAGTAGGAGAGTACCTCTAGGTAGGAGAGTAGCTTTAGGTAGGGGGTTAGCGTTCTAGGGGTTTTAATAGGAATTAAAGTTACCTTCTAAAGAATATAGGTTATTTTTAGGTTTCTATAGTTAACATATAATCTTAGCTTTTATCTATATTAGTTCTTCTATACTAGTAATAATAGCCTAAATATTACTAGTAATTAGGTTACTATTCTTAGTAATATATACCCCATTTCTATAGAGGAAGTCTTAAAAATCCTAAATAATATTAATGTTGCTAAGTACCTAGGTATCAGCAGTCTATTTTATAAAATCCTCCCTAAAATACTTCTATAGTTATAAATCGGCATAATATCTATTTTAGTAGAATATAATATAGTATAGGAGAAAGCCGTTAACTTATTTTATGGTATAAGTTATTATATTAAAGGCGAATTCGTTCTAATCTTTATTAATAAGTTTTATATACTTAGCTACCCCTAGTAGTAAAAAGTCTTTCCAGTTATTTAAAGTAGGCGTAGCTATATTTTTGGAGGAAGGGAAGTGTTATTAGTATAGGGGTTATCGTTTAGTACGCGTTTGTTATTTAGTACGCGTTTATGATATATATTTGCGGTTATAGGGCTTAGGATTAGTTCTAGCCTTAAATCGCAAAGACTTATAAAGCGTATTGTTTTGCGTAATAGACGCAAGAATTTATAATCTTAGGAAAGGCTTAGGACCAGTTTTAGCCTTTAGATCCTTAGATTCGTAGAAGAGTTTTATTTAAGATTTAGGACCAGTTCTAACCTTAAAAGACAGCTTCCTCTAGCACGAGTAGCACTAGTATAGTAGCTCGTCTCTTTTTAGTAATACCTAGCTGTTCTATAGTATAACTGTAAAGTTAACTACTAATTAGTGTTAGTTATATAAGGGGATATTACATAGCTACGGTTTGTAGATAGTATAATAATTGTTAATATGTTCCTCTTTTATTAGGGGGGGCGAGGAGCTTAAGGCTCCTTGCCACACTAGTGCCGCGGCGACACGTAACGGCAACTTGCCGTACGTAACGGTAACTTGCCTATATTCCTAACACTTATAGTCTTTTTTTCTATTTTTTTACTATTTAATAGTTATTAGTATCTTAGTATTTTATTAAATAACTATAAATTCCTAATTAAAAGATTTATAAATTATTAATATATAATTACTAATATATATTAAGTTGCTTAAAATAGATATATATATATAAAACTATAGCGCTATAGTCTAGAGGCTATATATATAGTATTATATATAGTATTAAACATTATATAATTAAATAAGTATAAAAAAAGGCCTAAATATAAGTATATTTTAATAGGAATATAATAGAAATATATTTAGAATATATTTTATATTTAGTATACTTATTTTTATATATAAGCCTTTATTACCTCTAGTTGAATTCTTTTTTTTATATTCTTTAGCTTCTTTACCTCTAATTTAATCTCCATTTTATAAAGTTTAAGCCTCTAGCGTTTTTTCTAAATATCCTAGTTATTACTTAAGGCCTAACACTTTAGTAACTGCGAGTGTTGGGAATAAAGGTAAATGGTCACTATATAAGGCATATTGCCGTCATATATAGCAAGTTGCCGTTATATACAGCAAGTTACCATTACGTACTGCCGCGGCACTAGTGTAATAAGCAACCTTAAGTTCCTTACCCCTTTCTTTAAAAAGGGATTAAGAATAATTATTATTATACTATCTATAAACTGTAGCTATGTAATATTCCCTTATATAACCAATACTAATTAGTGGTTAACTTTACTGTTATACTATAGAGTAGCTAGGTATTTTACTAAGAAGAGATAAGCCACTATACTAGTGCTATTTGTGCTAAAGAGAGCTATTTTTTAAGGTTAGAACTGGTCCTAAACCTTAAATAGAACTCTTTTATAAATTTAAGGATCTAAAGGCTAGAACTGGTCCTAAGCCTTTCTAAGATTATAGATTTTTATATCTATTACGCAGAATAATACGCTTTATAAGTCTTTATAATTTAAGGCTAAAACTAGTTTTAAGCCCTATAATCGCAAATATATATTACAAACGCGTACTAAATAACAATCCCTACGCTAATAATACTTCCCTCCCTCTAAAAACATAGCTACGCCTACTTTAAATAACTGGAAAGACTCCTTATTATTAGGGGTAGCTAAGTACACGAAACTTATTAATAAAGATTAGGACGAATTCGCCTTTAATATAATAACTTATACTATAAAATAAGTTAATAGCTTTCTTCTATACTATATTATATTCTACTAAAATAGATATTATACCAATTTATAACTATAGGAGTATTTTAGGGAGGATTTTATAGAATAGACTGCTAATACCTAGGCACTTAGCAATATTAATATTATTTAGAATTTTTAAGACTTTCTTTATAGGAATAGGGTATATATTACTAAGAACGGTAACTTAATTACTAGTAATATTTAGGCTATTATTATTAGTATAGAAAAACTAATATAGATAGAAGCTAAGATTATACGTTAACTATAAAAACCTAAAAATAACCTATATTCTTTAGAAGGCAACTTTAATTTATATTAAAACCCCTAGAATACTAACCCCTTACCTAAAGCTACTCTCCTACCTAAAGATGCTCTCCTACTTAGAGTTACTTTACTTTTACCTCCTCTACTTTAGCTAACTGGTAAGCCTTTATTATAAGAAGTTATAAATCTAATAAAGGTATATTTGGATGAAGAAAAAAAGTTTAAAGGAGAACTATATAATATACTTAGAGTAAAACTATAGGTTTTTTATAACTATTATAATAAGGTTAAAATTTAACGCCACTAGTATTATTATACTTTCTCTATTATATTAAAGGGATAGGCGGTAATATTCTATTATAACTATATTATAGGTAAAAACTATAACTTTAATATAATACTTTAGCTTATTAAAGCCTACTTTAAGACTAATAAGAATCGCTAACTTTATATATTTAAATGGCGGGAGACTATATTTTAGAGAGTTATTACTTTTAATTTAATAAAGACTTATTTAGAATATCTTTAACTACTCTTTAATAAACTTTAAAAAGTCTAATATAGCCTTACTAAAATTTACTAAAATAAGAATAGCTTAAGGGACTAGGTTATCTTAGCCTACTATAGCGTTCCTAAGTGTAATTTAGTGTTATATAAACCTATAAATATATTTAAAGAAGTATATACCAAGCTACGCTTTACTATAGGTACTATAATATAAATATAAGAATCTTAATAGTTTTATACTAAAAGCCTTACCTAATTAAGCATTCCTAACTAATATAATTATAACTAGACTAATTAAATATATAGCGGCCGTAGTAGGGAATATAGAAAAGGGTATAATTAATATTAATTATAAGGTAATTATAGAGGTCCTTATAGAGGTTTATTCTAAAGTAATTATTAAAAAAAGTGCTATATTTATAAGAAGCTAAATTACTAGTTAACTAGACACTCCCTTAATAAGTAAAAAAAGGTATATAATAAGTTCCATTAAAGTATAAGAAATATTAAAAATTATAAGGTTACTATAGCCTACTTTTAAAGCCTTTTAGTTTAATATAAAGGCGTAGAAGATCTTAAGGGTAAGGTTAATAAGACTAAATAGCTTCTTATAGATATAGAAATTAAGAACTACTTACCCAACTAATACTTTACTAAGTATAGTAAGGTAGATAGTATATAAACCATTACTATTCTTAATAACCAATCTATACTCTATTCTATTATAAAGTTAAATATCTTTAATAAGCTAAAGGAGAGCTCCGCGTTCTCCTTTAATAATAAATACTTAGTAAATATCTTCTATAGTATTATGCCAGATACTAAAGCCGTAGAAGTATTTATAGTAGGAGAATTTTAAGTTTAAGCTCTCTAGTAGCTTAATAGCTTTATTTAGATTAACTAATTAATGGTAGGCTAATATATAATTTATTTTAGTAAAGGTACTATAATCTCTCTTAGTATAATTAGGGTTTAAACCCACTTAGGGTATATTACTTTTTATATTATTTCTATAAACACCCTATTTCTATTTTATATTAGAGATATAAATAAATTAGGCGTTAAGCTTAATAACCTTAAGAATATACTTATATAGGGAGATAATTGGGTGCCTATTATATATAAGTAGGGTTACCTTTAGCTGCTCCTTTAATAACTAGAAAAGAGTATTACTTAAAGCTATTTAACTAAGTTAAAGTTACGCTAACTACACCGTTGTTTTAGTTACTTATTAGTTTACTAATTACTTAGGGTTCTCTAGTAAGTAGGCTATAAGGTTAAAATTAAAGTAATTAAACATCTTATAAAGTACTACTATTACTATTAAATAAACTAGAAATCCCCTGGCCGATTTAAGTTTACCCTTAAAGATAACTATAACTTTAACTTTTATATTATTATTAACGTTATATATTTTAGCGGAAAGCTAGTACTCTAAGTTATTAACTTCTTAACTTCCTTCTAAGCCGCGCGTTTTTTAAAAGATATATTAGCTAAAAATATATAGGATACCCTTTAATTATGCTAGATTAATGTTTATTTAGGACCCCCTAATTAAATTGTCTATAATATAAAAAAGAACTTCTTATTAATAGAGTTCTAATAATAGATAAAGGTAATAGCAATTAAGGTTAAGGAAGTCCCTATTAAGGCATATAATAGTATTAAAAAAGTAGAATAATATTATGCGCTATTACGCCGCGTATATAAGATTATCTCTTTAGAACTAAAGGATACTAGCAAAAAACTTACCTTATAAATGGCTATTAAAGCTATTAATAATTCCGCTGGCCTAAATAGACTTATACCTATATTACTAGTCTTTAGCGCCTACCCTTAAATAACTAATAATTCTTTACTATTTCCCTCTATTATATAATAAGCTAAGGCTATTTATAAGGTAATAAAGGAGGTATAATATCTTTACGCTATATACTAGGTTAATAACGTACTAAGAATAAGAAATAGCCTAAATATCTTAACTACGCTTAATCTGCCACTCTAGTCTAAAGTACGCGTATAGCGTAAAAGGGGAGAATAGTTAGGCCTATACTAACTTATTATAATTAATAGTTAAACTTATACTATTTAGATACCTTATAGACCCACTTAATTCCATTTAACTGTTATTAAGCCTTATTATAAAAATAATAATTTTAAGCCTTTATAGGATACCCTAGAAGATGCCCTAAAGAAGAACTACAATTAATATCCTTTAGAAGGCAACTATAATCCTAATATAATTATAGTAAATACGCTATAACCACGACGCGGTAGAGGTCGCCTAAAGGGATTATAAAATTACTAACATCTTATTAATTTTAAAGAACAATTTATTGCCGCCATTAAGAATAGAGTTAAGTTATTAATAGCCTTTATAACAGCTAAAGAGAAGGCTAACTTTAAGCTTGCAAAATAGCTTTAAAAGGAAGGTTATATTATAACCTTAGGAGCTCCTTTCTAAGTATCTAATAAGTAGGAGATTAATAGTCTTATTATAAGAGGAGTCTTTAAGTTTAAGAAGTATAACCCTACTAAGTTTAACGAAGTTTATATTTTTAAGTTAAGAATAGTTAATAAGATTAAAGGTAAAGCCACTAACGCCCTATTTAAGAAATTAAGGCTTATTATCTAAGGTTATAATAATAATAGTAAGGAGGCAATTCTTACGTAATCTCTTATAATTTAACAAGCTAGTTAGCAAGTTATTATTACGCTAGCTCCCTCCTTAATAAAGAATAAAATAGCAGTTTATTTGCGAGATATTACTTAAGCCTATACCTAATTAGAGACGTACCTTTAGCGCTTAATATTAGTATACCTTCCAGAGTAAATTCGCTACTAGTATCCTAAAGATATAATTATAGTTATGCTTAAGCTATTATATAGAATCGTAGAGGTAGGAACTTACTAGTGGGTTACTTATAGCAAGCACTATAAAGAGAAGCTTTTAATAACTACTTCTATATTTAACCTATGCTTCTTTATTATAACTATAAGAACTTTATTTAGAATTATTGGTATATAAACTAATAATATAATTATTTTAGGAGATAACTAATTTTTAGCTCTTAAAGAAGACGAGCTAGTAAAGGTAAATCTTATAGCAAAGTTAAAGGAAAAGCTTAATTTAATAATACTATTACTCTTTAATAGATATATCCTCTCCCTAAATAAGGATTCTATTGCTTTACGCTAAAAGGGTTAAGGTAAGAAGATCAACATTATTAATATTAATTCTCTAAAGTAAGGATATGTAGAGTAACGCGCTTATAAAGCTTATATTACTTCTATCTATTAACCTAAAGCTTTATTTAATCTCTCTATTACCGCTTAATACTAGGAACTAACTAAAAATAATATTCTTGCCCTAAATTAGCGTCTTTTTTAGTAAATAAACCATCTTAATTGGGGACTACTCTATATACCTATTAATCTTCCTACCGCTAAGCTCTTTATATTTATTAATAGATCGTTTATAAATAATAAAGATTTTAGCTCCTAGTTAGGATATAAGATTATTATCGCGAATAAATCTACTAGACAGAATAACTTTATAATCTACGGCAACCTTATCTATTAGAGCTTAACTAAAAGTAAGTATATTACTTAAAGCGTTTAAGCGTTAGAGATATATAGAATGGTTAGCGAAGTTAATATAGTAATTACAATTGGAACTACCCTAAAGATAATTATAGATTGGCTTGAACTTCCTATTATCCCTACGATTATATATACCAACTTATATTCCCTTTATAAGTGTTTAGTTAAGCTTAGTACCACAAAAGAGAAGCGCCTTATAATTGATATTATAGCACTTTAGTAGTTTTATAAGCGTTAAAAATTCCTTAAGATTTAATAGATTAATGGCCAAAATAACCTAGTAGATATAATGACAAAGGCGAACCTAAATAAGGCATTAGAGACGTTTATTAATATAAATACTCTATATATATAAGTTAAAGGTTAGGTTAAAAGGGAGTTCTTAGAAATTTCTTAGTTATATAAGGTCTTAAGATGTTTAGGAACTTTAACTAGCGGTTAAAGTTATTTAATTAGTTAGATTCTTTTACTAAGACTGTTTTAAAGGGGGGGAGTATAATATTCTGCAGACCCTAACTTAAACTAGTTAATTAGGATTTTCTATCCCTAGAATAGAAAATCGCTATTGGCTTACTTACCGCTAGTGCCTTAGCGGCCCTACTAATAAGATACCTACCTATAACTTATAAGCAAGAAAGCACTACGTGCTAAGAGGCAAATTTTGGGATAGCGAGACTTATATTACAATGGCAATAGTAAGTAAAGAGGATTAATTTTTGTTCCGCTAGTTAAGCGGTATATATATATAGATAGCAACCATAAAAGAAGAGTTGCTAGTATTGGGAATAAAGGCAAATGGTTACTATATAAGGCATATTGCCGTCATATATAGCAAGTTGCCGTTACGTGCGGCAAGTTACTATTACGTGCCGCCGCGGCATTAGCGTGGTAAGGAACCTTAAGTTCCTTACCCCTTTCTTTAAGAAGGGATTAAGAATAATAATTATTATACTCTCTACGAACCGTAGCTATGTGATATCCCCTTATATAACCAATAGCGAGAGACTGGTACTAATACGCCTAGAATATATTAGTAACCGGTTACGTATACGTTAGAATATAAATATACCTTACGATTCCTTAGATGCTATAGAGGATAACCTAAAACGCAATATAGATTTAGATCTTGGCCCCCTTAAACGTCGAGCAGAACTAGATTATGACCTTACTATACCTAATAATAATGCACGAAATAAAATATTATCCCTACTATTATTAGCAGCGGCCTGCTCTAATTCCTTTTAGAGTTGTTACCGTTTTTGTTCTAAACGTATTAGGAACTGGTTTAGAAGAGGTTTATAATAAATATATACTCTCTCTACCTATATGGTTTATATACCGGGCCAATATTAATATGTTTCTTTATATATATTATATTCCAAACTGGCTCTAAGTAAAATACTAATTAACGTCCTGTTAATTTAGTTTTTATACGCTAAATATAATATAAGTATGTTATAAATAGGTTAGGAACATATTAATACCTTATAACGGTAGGAAGAAGAAACTAACGTATACTAAATGCATATAATTTATTTACTATTTGTTCTACTGTATTTATATAGTGTCTTAATCTATTAAATAGCTTGTGATTAATTAGAGAGCAGTGCTTATTTAACCCTAAGGCGATAACTAGGTGTCTCTTATATCCTACCCAGTTAGCAACTAATTGAGATTTGTGTGCTATGCTGTTAATACCTTCTAAACGCATTATAAACGGGTTTAGAATAGCTTACCAATTAGTAAATTATAGAATTCTTTGTATTCTAACTGGCTCCTATATATAAGAAGAGCTTTTATCCGTTTATGTACAGAGTAGGCTGTTTTATAGTTACCCGCGGCTCTTAAGATGCTTTATAGGAAGTGTACTTAGTAGAAAACTAGTGTTTTTCTAAGATGCTATGTCTAATCGCGCCTCTAAGGATTAATATGCTATAGATACTGCCTAAACCCTTTTATAACACATTAGGAAGGCGTTTTAATTATGTTCTAGGTATCCTACTAGCTATTTGCTTGCTATCTATATTAGATATAATAGCTTTAAAGCCTCCCTTATTACCATAAATATATTTCTAACGAATCTGCTTCTAAAGACATTTAGAAAGTAATTAAAAGACTCGCTTAAAGTATAACTAGTAAGTACGCCTTGTTTCCGTATTAGTAATAATATGTATAAGCGTAAAAATTATTAGAATATATTAGTATCGCGTTCCAAACGGGTTTATATTATATAATAATACTTTTGCTATACTCTTTAAGCTAAATAGCGAATATAATCTCGTTTATATTTCTTTTAACGATACGTTTAAAAGATATATTAGCTTTAAATGTGGTTTAGGCTAAGAAGATCTTAGCTTGCTCTTGCAGAAAGCAGATTATTATAACTCCATTTTGATTATTATAGATCTGTTAGATATAAGCCTATAACGTATTAGCAAGCCTATTAGAACGCGTTCGTAATATATTTATATACTATTTTAGGATTTTAATGCTTTTGATTAAACTTATATACTACCCCTACTAGTCCTTTTCCTTCTAGGTATAGAGTAAGCTTCTCTTTTTAAATTAATCTAGTAATATAATCTATGGTAGCAAAGCTTACGTAGATCTATGCTAAAGAGGCCTTCCTATACTCCATGCAAAACTGTTTAAGGGTAGGACTTTAAAGAAACTTTCCTATAAAGACGTGTCACGGCACTAATCTAACACGTTATTATAACTCGGCGTTGCTATAACACGAGCATAGACCTAACCCCTAAGCGACACGTATATATACTGCCTTACCTCTATATATAGATCCTAACACAATATCGTTTATTAATTATATATAGTTACCTCGTATATTATACATTAATAGTCCGCACGTACTATAACAGTATATTATATCATCTTATACGCCCCCGGTAGGGCTTTGTTTCCACTATTCCAAAGCTAAAGCTATAACCTTACCCCAGGCGGGATTCTTACCCCTATTCCACGTTAATGCGACCTAGTAAAATCTCTATTAAATCTATTTAAGTACCTAAGCCGATTTTCTCTCTATTTACCTGAGTTTCTAAGCTAGTAGCAGGGAGACACCCTATAGGTTATAGTTTCTCTTCTTAGTTTAAGTTTCCTAGGCCGGTAGTAGGGAGACACCCTATAGGTTATAGTTTCTCTATCTTAGTCTCTAAGTCCCCGTATCTAGCTATACTACTACTTTATATCTAAGTTTCTAAGCCGGCTATAGGGAGATACCCTATGGGCTATATTCCTTATGTCTTAATTATAGTATAAGACTATAGGTTACGATCTCGTCTCCACCTCTATTTCCATCTTTAAATTTATATAGATAGTATTTTAAGTTTACCGCAATAAGAATTTACGTTCTAACCTTAATCTCCGCACTTTGAGCCTTTTAAGTCTACGCCTTAACCTTAATCTCTACACCCTAAGCCTTTTAAGTGTTAATATCCGCTATATACCCCGTAGATAAATTTTCTCCTATCTTCTTCGTTTTACCCCTTTACCTTTAGCTTTATTTAGTGCTTAAGATAAGCACTAGCGGAGAGCGATATAGTAGGGATATAGGTAAGAGGGTCTGAGGACTATAAGGATGAGGACCTTTAAGGACTAAAAGGACGAGAACCTTTAAGGACTAGAAGGATAAGAATATACATAGTCTATTTTTTTTTACCTCCACATTTCTACTGCCGTTACTTAGCTTATAGGAGCTTACCTTAAAAGGGGGATATACTATTACGGCACTAACCTAACACGTTATTATAACTCGGCGTTACTATAACACGAGCATAGATTTAACCCCTAAGCGACACGTATATATACCGCCTTACCTCTATATATAGATCCTAATATAATATTATTTATTAATTATATACAGTTACCTCGTATATTGTATCTTAATAGTCCGTACGTACTATAACAAGACGTTAGGTATTTATTTATAATTAGTTTAGAATATATTTACTAAGGGTAAGATCTGGATTACGCATTTGACGAACCAACTTAATTACCTTATTTAGTATCTCTAGAGGCGGCTTATTTAGGGGGGGTAGTGCATAACTATATACCCTATGCGAGGTAAAATAAATATAAGGAGTTTCTTCTAAGTCGTCTAGAATAAAAATGTAAGAAGTAATCTTATAGTCCTGATAGATAAGTTTCTCTAGTCCCTGGGGGTGGTTAATTCCTAGAAATACGTTACAGACATATTACAAACGTAGTTAGAACGCGTTCTAAGTAGGTTGTATTTTTCTTACTGCAGTCTACCCTCCTATAGAGATTTGATTTAATAACTCTGTATTGCTTTATTGCTTCGTCACCTATATTACCTAGTTAAATAAGAGATGTTAAATACGCAGTATCGTATTTCTTATTCGCTGGTAATGCTTTTTGGAAGTGCTCTAAATATGTTTCTATAGTAGCCTATATATAGGTAAGAAATAAGTGCCGAATATTAGCAATATCCTAATATAATTAGTTCTAAACGTGATTTAGTTAGGTTCTAAATATATTTAGGTAAGGTAATTATATATAGAGTATCTTTGTTGCTTAATTGTTAGTGCATAAGCCTCTATTTAAGAGCTACATGCATTTCTAGCTTAAAATTGTCTTTAGGCTGCTAAAAATAAGCTTATATATATTAACTTAAGTACTAAATAGATTTGGAACTAGTTCTATACCTATTTGTATTACGTTTATAAATATCCAGGTCGCTTCTATTTAGGGCTGCCCGCTCTCTCTATATTAGACCCCACGTCTCTTTAGAAACTATAGTGTGTCTTAAAAATTGTAACGAATTCTAAAGATATTCGCACTGTTTTACTCCTAAATAACATATTTTATGTTTTTTACTTCTTATATTTAAGAGAGCGGACGTTATAGGCTTAGGAGTATATACTTATCTAGTTCCGTATTGGATCTAAACGCGTTATAAACTAGTTATAAATATAGTTAGAGTATAATTTAGATTTTTATTAACTTACCTGTATAGCTTTTTATGCATCTATGCCTCTTAAGTTAATACGGTAAGTATAACCTTTACTTAGCGTCTATAGGTACTTTAAAAGGCTTAAACAATCCTTAATTATAAGTGTAGTAAGAGGATTAGTAGATGCCTTAGTAAGAAATATAATATAAGGAACTTTAGGCTAAATACGTTTAGAACTAGACCAGAACGTATTTAGAATATATTAAAAACTTACCTTAATCTGATCTTGCGGCTATATTTAACTATCTTTTAGTATATAATCTTCTAACCTAAGAATACTATCTTCTAAATCAATTTTAAACTTATTTTTATTATTACTAGAGAAATCTAATAGCTGGTAATTATTAGATAGATCTATTTAAATTAGAATATATTCCGAACACGTTATAAACACGTTATAACCAGTTACTTATAATAGTTGGTTCTGTTTTAGAGCCGGGAGGTAAGTTATATGGTGGGATAAGCGATTTGGGCTCGGTTAACCACGTAATCTGATATTTTCAGCTAAGGCTACCCCGTACAGGGATTGTGCATTAGCGCTTATAGTAGACCCACCCTTTAGCGTGGCCTAGCCGACCTATAACTACACCCGTCTATATGGGTGACCCATTTACCCGCCTACCCCACCAAAAATTAGAAAACTCGCACCTTAATATCTTAATAACCACTTAATAATAAATTCTAATAGTTTGGATTTAGGCTTTTATATATACTTTACAGCTTCTATTAGAGTTGCATAATAAATAGTTAAGTGGTTTTTAAGATATTACGATTTAGGGGCCAAAATGAGGCTAAATCACTATATTTTAAAAACTACTTAACTATTTATTATATAAATTTAATAGAAGCTATAAAGTATATATAAAAGTCTAAATCTAAATTATTAGAATTTATTATTAAGTGGTTGTTAAGATATTAAGGTGTGGGTTTTCTGATTTTTGGTGGGGTAGGTAGGTGGACGGGTCGCCCGTATAGACGGGATACGTTACTTATTAAAATATTTAAGAGATTTACTTAACTAAGACTATTATGGTACTCTAGAAACCTATATAGCGGTAGAGTATAGAAAGAAAAGATTAGATAATTATAGTAAGTTATTATAATAAGTATATAACTATAATATAATATTACTATATTTAGGCTATAACCGCGCCTAAGGACCTAGAAAATAGGTACTAGCCCTATTTAATATAGAGTTTAACTATATATAGCTAGATAATATTAAAGATTACCCTTATATTATTTTAACTTCTTATAGTAAATATATGCATCCTTTAGCGCCTCTATTAAAGGTGCTAATATAGCTTATTAAAGAACTTTAATAATAAATCTAGCGACAGTTAGGGCTAGGGCTTACTTTAAGAATATTATATCTAAGTTATATTAAGACTCTATTTTTATTCTATTAGGTTCTTTTATATATCGCCCTTTAATAAAGAGTTTTGCGAAAAATATAACGTTACTAGCCTTTTAAGCCTTTATTAGAGCCTAGTAAATCTTAATAAGATTTAATATATAATTAAAAAGTAATAGCTTTTATTATTTCTATAAGGTTAGAATTTATTATTATTATTAATTCTATTTATTGCCCGATATAGTCCCTTTTTAGGTCTATATAGGCTACTACATTTCTATATAGGAAAAATCCCTATAAGGGGGAAAAACCTAGGTAATTCCTTTTAGCTAGTCTTATGCGTTCTACCTTCGCCTAGCTAGTATATCTTTATATCCTTTTTATCTGCTTTATATACTATGCTTTTTAGATATATTAAAAGATCTAAAGGGGGGGAAGTAGTAGAAGGGTCTGGCGGTTTGCTAGTGTTACAGTACGTGCAGACTATTAAGATACGATATACGAGGTAACTGTATATAATTAACAAACGATATTATATAAGGATTTATATATAGAGGTGAGGCAGTATATATACGTGTCGCTTAGGGGTTAGGTTTGTGCTTATGTTATAATAATACCAAGTTATAATAACGTGTTAGGTTAGTGCTGTAATAATATATCCCCCTTTTAAGGCGAGCTCCTATAAGCTAAGTAACGGCAGTAAAAATACGGAGGTAAAAAAAAATAAACTATGTATATCCTTATCCTTCTAGTCCTTAAAGGTTCTCGTCCTTCTAGTCTTTAAAGGTCCTCGTCCTTATAGTCCTTAAACCCTCCTACCTATATCCTTACTACATCGCTCTTTACTAGTACTCGTCTTAAGCACTAAATAAAGCTAAAGGTAAAGGGGTAAAATAAAAAAGATAGGAGAAAATTTATCTACGGGGTGTATGGCGGATATTAATACTTAAAAGGCTTAGGGTGCGGAGATTAAGGTTAAGGCGTAGACTTAAAAGGCTTAAAGTATGGAGATTAAGGTTAGAATGTAGATTCTTATTATAGTAAACTTAAAGTACTATCTATGCGAATTTAAAGACGGAGATAGAGGCGGAGACGAGATTGTAACCTATAGTCTTATACTATAATTAAGACATAAGGAACATAGCCTATAGGGTATCTCCCTGCAGCCAGCTTAAAAACTTAGATGTAAAGTAGTAGTATAGCTAGATATAGAGACTCGGAGACTAAGATAGAGAAACTATAGCCTATAGGGTATCTCCCTATTACCGGCCTAGGAAACTTAAACTAAGAAAAGAAACTATAGCCCGTAGGGTGTCTCCCTACTACTAGCTTAAAAACTTAGGTAGATAGAGAAAAGATCGGCTTAGGTACTTAAATAGATTTAATAGAGATTTTACTAGGTCGCATTAACGTGGAACGGGGGTAAGAATCCCGCCTAGAGTAGGGTCGTAGCTTTAGCTTTAGAATGGTGGAAATAAAGCCCTACTGGGGGCGTATAAGATGACACGATATACTGTTATAGTACGTACGGACTATTAAGGTACGATGTACGAGGTGACTGTATATAATTAACAAACGATATTATATAAGGATCTATGTATAGAGGTGAGGCGGTATATATACGTGTCGCTTAGGGGTTAGGTCTGTGCTCGTATTATAGTAACGCCGAGTTATAACAACGTGTTAGGTCAGTGCCGTAATAGCTAGTATGCTACCTTTAGGTAGGCGGGGGTGACTAGTCCTTAAGGGGTTAGAAAGGGGCGTATCCTTTAGTGTTCTCCTGTTGGATTTTATGTACTATTTAGAACTACTAGAGGATTCCTTATCCTATAAGCTATTTTGCTGCTATATATAGGCTACCCTACTTATAGAGAGTATCTAGGTGATGTTGTTTATACCTACATTAGTAAGTAGCTAGTCCCTTGCTAAGCGGTGGCTATAGAATAGTAGTATATGGCGCACTAACTAGACAGGCTATCCATATATACACTAAGGTGTGGTATTTAGGACGTAGATGCTTATAAGCTATATATTTAGGCCTAGGACCTCTAGCTGTAGTAGAAAGGCGGCTATAGATTCTGCCTTTACCAGTCCTTTATACAGGGGGAGAGTTAGTATTAACTATAGGGTGTTCTATATGGTACCGTCCTATATTTTTACTACCTCCTTCTATTATTGCTTCTATTTAAGATCCGCCTATTTTGTAATTAGTATAGTAGATTTCTATCTATATTAGTGGCCTCCTATCCTCTATTACCATTAGGGCGCTTTATTAGTATGGAGTTGGGTCTCTAACTAGTAGGCTAGTAGTTTTCGTATTTCCTTTTCTCTCTTTACTACTTATAGGTAGAGAGCTTCCTAGCTAATATGCTTGGGCGTGTCTCCCTTTTAAGGGGCCCTTACTCCTTATATATATCTCGTTCCTTATATACATTTTAGCGTTTAGCGTATTTTTTCTTTTACTGGGTGGCTTTATACAATAACTGCTCTTTATAAAGCAGTTGTGTTAATATATAGGTTTAGTAGTAGGACTGCCGCTTCGCGCTCTAGTGCGGTACGTGGTGTTCTTTTATAGGCTCCTATAGTTATATATAGGCACTAGTTTTATAGTTTAGCTAGTGGCGCTAGGGAGCTTTTTACTAGCACCTTGCTGCCTAGTCCTAGGCCCCAGATCTAGGAACTGTATAGTATTATTAGCCTTATAGCTACTATATATAGTAGGCGTATATATCTAAAGGAGGGTCCCTATATTAAGGTAGCGATTTATAATGCTGCCGAGAATGCAGCTGCTCCCCTATAGGTTACCTATATAATATACTTGTTTTAGTTAAGTCTGGAGTCTACCTAAACCCCTAGGATCTTAAGGGTAGCTTCTGGTTTTGCTTCGCAGCCCTAGATATTTACTATTAAGGCTAGGTCGCTACTTGCCCTTCTTTTCCTTATAAAGTAGATAAGCTAGTATTTACCTAGTGCGAATTTAGTACTATATCGTTTTACCTATACGATACACCTGTTATACGCTTAGTTTAGCCTTATATAGTTCTTTACTGCTATATTTCCCTATATAATTAGGTTTATATTGTCTACAAATCCTAAGGCTATTATATCCTAGCTATTATTATATATCTCTAGTAGTTTAGATATAAAGAAAAGGAATAGAATTAGTAATAGGGGTGATTCCTATAGGATACCTGTGGGTATTAGTATTAATTCACTTTTATATCCCTTAATTATAATTTTTATAGTACGGCCTGTTAGGAAGGCTTAGATAAACTTAATTATATAATTTAGTAGGCCCTTATTTCTTAGGATCTATAGAAGTCTTTTATATAATACGTTGTTAAAGGCTCCACTTAGATCTAGGCTTAGTATAGATATAGTATATCCTAGGTAAGCTTGACATACCGCTTAAATACTAAAGGTAATTAGGGAGAGGGCTAAGAGGGTTAATTATTTCTTTTTTACGCCTATTTATATCTACGGTAGCAGCTTCTATACTTCCGCTGCTTTTTATATACGCTCTATAACTAGGGTAATCGGATAGTAGCTTTCTAGAAGGGAGTAGTTTTTTTTTTACCTTTTATAAGATGACCGTGGTTATTACTTTAAAGCATTTAGGTAGTTCTCTTCTCTAAAGGCACACGTTTGCGGTATTAGTAAGTAGTATTACTACCGCTTCTACCGCAGCTTTAATTGCCTTATTTAGGATCTTATTTAGCCCTAGCGCTTTTTTAGCAGGAAGCTTTTATATAGCGTCCTTTATTTCTTTTACTAATATTTTATAACTTATTTTAATAGGTAAGGGGTAGGGTTAGCTACTAATATCCTATAGGTCTGCTTAACCCACGCCTAAGAAGAACCTTTCTACTAGTATCTTAATTTTTCCTTATTGTTATTTGTATACTGGTCCTATTCTATCTAGCGGAGTATAGGTAGGTAGGGGTCCCCTAGCGTCTCTTCGGCGACTTATTTGCTCTATTTTAATATACACTAAAGCTCTTTATTGTGTAGTTTAGTAAAGTCTAAGGTAATTTCTTTTAGGAATTAGCGCTAGTTATTTCTACCCTCTTTCTATATTGTCTTTTTAAGCCTATTCTTTAGGGCCTTATAGCTCTATTAGTGGTAGGCTTCGCCTATTACGCTATACTATTGCCTTGTCCTCTTGGCGCCTATAAGTAGCTAGGCCGCCTTTAGCGACTATTTACGGCGGGGATGTTTACTAGGTTGGGCCTTTAGGTAGTATTCTTCTAGTAATACCGAAGGTATAGCCACTAGCCTATTAGTGACTTTCTAGGTATATTTTTTCTAGTTAAGTTTCTTAGTAGTGTATCTCTGGCGAGTTTATTATACTAGTGCGGCGATATTAAGCGCTATCCGTATAGGTATATGGTTTATAGTAATTGCCTATATATCTTCTAGTCCGCAAAACTCTAGTTAGTCTATAAGTATTTCTTATATAAATATAAGGTCGATTATACTCTCTTAGGATTCTCTTTTCTAGGTAGGTTTACTAATTAGAGTAGTTAGGGTAAGGCCCCGCGTTTCTAGTTTATTTAGTAGGTAAATCGCCTATACTTTAACTATAGCCTACTGCCCTCCCCACGATATATAGTATACGTTAAAGTCCCCTAGGACTATTATCTCTCCTTCCGCTATGTTAATAGCCTATTAAAGTAGTTCCTATATAGCGATTTGGGGCTTATTATTACTTAGGTTATAAACGTTAATTATACTAATTTGGCCCCTATTAGTAGTAAGTTATAGTTTATTTATATTAGGGCTGATATTCTAATAGCTCTATACCTATATATTAATATATTAATAAACTAGGAAATAAGTGTAGGTAGCTAGGTCTAGTTTTTATAGGAGGTAATATCCTCTTAGTTAGTATATTTTACGTGTTTGCTTATTATATACTAATTCCTATAGGGCTATTATCTGGTATTCTTTTGGGTTTAGGTTATTAAATAGAGGATGTGTTACTCTGTAGTTTAAGTGTCCGCAGTTATATTATACTATTATAAGTCTATTTATAGTGTTAGTTGGTTTAGTAACTTATAGGTGTTTTCTGTTAAACTCTAGGGCGACTTAACTAGGGCTAGTACAATTAGGATTCTTTGCTAGGATAGATCTCTAGCGGCGTTAGTGCTACCTTATAGGCGTCCTACGCTCCACTTTACTACTAGTTGGGTAAAAAGTGCCCCCATTAAGGTGGGAATCCTAGATCTCTTTCTTTATGCAATTATCCAGCCGCCGTCGCCTGTTACGTTTACCTCCTTCTCCTTCTATACGTTTCCCCGCAGCGCGGCTGTGACCTAATATAGTTGGGCTTATCTTGTCTTAGTAGATTCTAGGTATACCTAGAAAGTCTTATATACCGTCTTCTGCCATACCTTATATTATTTACTATAGTTTATATATCTAGCTTCCTTATTATTAGGGCAGTTTTTTATCTTATATATGTCGGCGTATCGCCTATATCTTTTCTGTCTCCTATATCCGCTCTAGGTATAGCCCTACTGCTAGCATCTAAAATATTAGCGAACTTAGACTATATCGTGGTATAGCCGAGCTTTATACTAGAGGCTGTCTATAACTTTTCCTTTATAGGCTACTACCGCCTATGTCTTCTAGGTTAGTAGGTTAATTATTAAAGTACCGCGTATTTTGACCCTTTAGAACCCTAGTAATACCCCTATATATATAGTGCGTACTCTATAGAGCTATTCGGCTCTAGATATTATAATTCTTAGGACTAATTTTTTAGTAGCCTTTGTAATCCTTTAGATAAGTTATAAGTTTATAGCGCCTTACCCGCTTTCTACCTATGTATTAAAGGGTACTCTAATTACTTCAACTAGGTAGTTCTAGCGGAGGATCTTATACTTAGGGGTGTCTCCCTTAGTAATGGCCTAGTCCTTTACTTATTGATTAGGGAGTATAACCTCTACGTCCCCGCTATATAGGACCTTTACTACTACTGCCTTTAGTATATATGTTATAATTAATATAAGGATCTATTTTAGCTCTGCTTTTACTACCTCTAATATTTAGACCCTAACTATAGACCTTATAGGTGCTATGCTAGGAAGGCGCTGGGGGGGGCACCGGTCGGGCGCTGGCGGTAATGTTGGCCCATAAGGGCTTATTATGTACGTTGTTAGTATTCCCTATAATTTTATAGCATCCTTAATGCGCCTAAGCCTATCCTTTATAGCGTTTTAGTTCCTATTATATCTTATCTATAGTTCCTAGGCGATTTGTCCTGCCTGTTAGGCTATACGCGCTACCCCTACGCGTAGGTGTTCGTCTTCTCCCTTCCTTAGATCTTCCTCAATGTCTTTTAGAATATCTATAAGTTTCTGCCATTTCTGGTCGTTATCCTTTGGTTGTTGTGGTTAGGTCGCCCCCTATTAGGTTTATTATAGTGTTATATTTTTCTATATATCGACTCACCTTTAAGTCTACTATAGCCCCCCTACGTTACGTAGGCTTTCTAGCTGTAATGCGTATATTAATTCTAGGGCATATTGTGCCGTAGATTTAATTAGGAGTTGTTATTTCTTTATTAGGTAAGTGGTAGGCGTATTCTACTGCTGTAGCAGCTTAATTAACTCTTAAGGTTAGAATATATAAGGGGTAATATTTAAAAAGCATCTATATTAAAAAATAGGTCCTAGATATATATAAAATATATTTTACTAAAATAGTAAGCTAATAATTATATGCTTTTAAAAAGGCTAAATAGAAATACTATTAATATTTAAAATATTTAAAATTAATATATTATTTAAACAAGTTAGTATAGCTAGATTAGATAAAGTTATAATTACTATAAATATCCCTAAAATAAATAAAAGTATTATATAACCTAGTTATATTACAATTACATCTTTGTTTTAATAAGATTATAGTTATTATACTAATAAGTGTTTTTATAAACCAAGCTATAGGCTAATTAGCAGATATATATTAATAACTTTTCTATACTATATTCCGCTTATATAAGAATTGCGGCTATCTAACTTATTAGAGTTATATCTATAAACGTAGATTTTATATAGCTTTTATAGATATAGATAGGGCGTAGGTAAAAGGTATTTTATAATACGTATATATTAAAGACACTACTAAAATATATTAGGGCTTAGCCTTTACCTAGCGGATATTAACCCCTTATAGACCTAGCGGGGCTATATAAAGTCTATAATTATATATTACTAAATCTATATTCTTTAAAATATTTATTAGGTTATTAAAGCCGGAAATATAAGCTAAAATAGTATTAGGTAATATATAGCTTTAATTATAGAGGCTATAAGCTATAAGTAATACTATAAAATTTTAAACGCAGTTAAAGGTATGGAGATATTATATCCCTAATTAATCTATATTATATCTATATTATATCTATATTCTAGCATTCGCAGTTATAGAAAAGTATAATAATAGCTATAAAATTATAAACTAGTATTAATATAAGTAATATATATATATTATATTCGGAATAAATCTATATTATAGTAAAATAAATAGTAATATATTCTTTATAATTATAAAGAATACAAATGCTATTAAATGCTCTTATTTTTAAGCAAATAGTCTTAGGCGTTAATTAAGCCTTCTAGCTACTATTTTAATATTAGTATATCTTTTATATCTATAATTATAATAGGTAGGGAATTAATAATTTTAATTTTAAAACGTAGAAGGTATATTATTAGTATAGAATTATATATATATCGCGAACTATATCTATTGCCGAAAGAATAGCTCTTATAAAGAAGCGTAAATATATAGATTTATTACGGCTTTAATATAGATATATCGCGATATATAATCTGCTATAGTTCTATAAGTTTAAAAGAGCTAAAAAAGTTAAGAAAAAAGGCCTATACTTGGAAAGGAAAAGCTAATACTATATTTATAAGTATTAAAGAGAATAAATTTTTTAATTTTAATAATATTATATTAAATATATTATTTTCTAAAACTAGTATATACCTTTAGTTATAATTATAAAGTTTGCGAGGCGTATAATTAAAATCTTGCTTATAATTTATTGCCTTTATTTACTTTAGTATATTATATTCTAAATTTTACTAAATTCTATAATACTAATATTAAATAATAGCAAGGAGGTCAAAAAGTAAGGTAATAGGAGCACTATAGGTGACTTATAGGCGCCCCGCAGGCGCCTTATAGGCGAGTCCTAAAAGGTAGGGAGATAGATTACGGGGTTTTCTTAAATAGAGTTTTCTCCCTATATATATATAAGGAGTAGTCCGCGTAGGCCTAATAGGGATCCGAATCGGACGTTAAGCAATGAATTATTATTATTATTATTATTATATTAAATAATAGTTAGGTTTCGCTCTCTCCTAAGCCTATTTTACTATTAGGTAGAATTATCTAAATATATCCTTAATATATCTAGCTTATAAGCTAACTATATTATTATTATTATTATTTATTGCTTAACGTCCGATTTAGATCCCTATTAGGCCTACGCGGACTACTCCTTATATATATATAGGGAGAAAACTCTATTTAAGAAAA
>Ga0307515_10005908_pt1 | contig 24693 bp, 23 predicted proteins | sample 17_EM_MG_FD_194513 | JGI IMG/M metagenome (GOLD analysis project Ga0307515, IMG submission 194513) | Populus trichocarpa ectomycorrhiza microbial communities from riparian zone in the Pacific Northwest, United States - 17_EM | ecosystem: Host-associated > Plants > Roots > Unclassified | place... | reverse complement strand
TCGCCTGGTGGAGCACGCGCTGATGCGCTCGCACGCCATCGGCCATGGGACGCCCGAAGAAGCCAAGCTGTTCGTCGATGCGGCCGAAGAAATTCGCCGCCTCTTGCATCAATTCGCTGCCGGATTCCTGAAGTCTGTTTCCCCCGAATTGCTGCAACGGCTGGCTGAGCACGAGCTCAGCTCGGCTCGCCGCCTAGAAGCCGCCAACGCAGCCGAAGCGCCGGAAGTCGAAGAGCCTTATGTCGCTCCCGTGGCCGAGATCGAAGAGGTCACCGAGTTCGACGCGGCGCCGGAGTTCGTAGCGCCGCCAGAGCGCCATTCGCGTCCTGCGCCACTTGAAGTGGCCAACTCCGAAGCGTTGGCCGCTCATGTCGACAGTTCGTTCGGCGGTCTGGACACTCACGCCGGCGCGCTGGGACAAGCCGAATTCAAGACCTTCGCTCCCTTGCCCGTCGAAGCGGCGCGTTCAGCCCCCGTGCGGGCCGATGCACTCGACGGTGAAGACGACATCGACTCGGTCGATGCGGTCGATGCCGAGCTGTTCCCCATCTTCGAGGAAGAAGCCGAAGAACTGCTGCCCCAGCTGGATTCCAAGCTCCGCGAATGGGCACGCCGCCCGACGGACAACGCACCGGCCGCAGCCTGCATGCGCACCTTGCACACGCTGAAGGGCGGTGCCCGTCTGGCGGGTGCAATGCGCTTGGGCGAAATGGCCCACCGGCTGGAAACACTGATCGAGCACCTGCTCGCACAGCCTGTTGCCAGTGCGGCCGACGTCGAAGCCCTCCAGTCGCGCTCTGACGCCCTCTCCGCAACCTTCGAGGCCCTGCGCTCGCGCGATGCCCAGGCTTATGCCGAGGCTGAAGACTCGTTGCACGGCACGCTCGACGAACTGCCTCCGTTTGCTGCACCGATTCTGCAGCCGGTCGCCGTCGTGGCGGTACCAGAGCTGACTCCGGTCGAAGCATTGGTCGTGCCGCCCGTGGTCACAGCAGCACCCCCTGTTGTGCCGCCCGCGCAGCCGGAAGCGAACACTTCTTCGCGTGACGTCGATTGGTCGCGTTTCGCGGCCACCGACACCGACGCACCGGTGCAAGCCGCGGCCAGCAACATCGGCGCTTCCAATGCGGCCGTGCGCGTACGCGGCCCGCTGCTAGAGCGTCTGGTCAATCAGGCGGGCGAGGTGAGCATCACCCGCTCGCGGATCGAATCCGAAGTCGGCAACATCCGCGGCTCGCTGACTGACCTGACGGACAACTTGGAACGTCTGCGCCAGCAACTGCGTGAGATCGAATTCCAGGCCGAGACGCAGATGATCTCGCGCCAGGAAGCAGCCAAGCTGGCTCACGAAGCGTTCGACCCGCTCGAGTCCGACCGCTTCACGCGCTTCCAGGAACTCACCCGTATGATGGCCGAGTCGGTCAACGACGTGGCCACGGTTCAGCGCACGCTGCATCGCACGCTGGAAACGACCGAAGACGAACTCGCTGCCCAGGCGCGTCTGACGCGTGACTTGCAAGACGACCTGCTGCGTACCCGCATGGTCGAATTCGAAGGCCAGTCGGACCGTCTCTATCGCGTGGTGCGCCAAGCCGCCAAGGAAACCGGCAAGCAGGTTCGCCTCGACATCGTCGGCGGCTCGATCGAAATCGACCGTGGTGTGCTCGACCGGATGACGCCGGCCTTCGAACACTTGCTTCGCAATTGCGTGACCCACGGCATCGAGTCACCCGACAAGCGCACTGCTGCGGGCAAGGATCCGACGGGCAGCATCGTGGTGGCTGTGCATCAGGAAGGCAACGAAGTCGGCGTCGAGTTCCGCGACGATGGCGCAGGCCTCAACCTGCAGCGCATTCGCGACAAGGGCCTGGCCATGGGCCTGATCAATGCCGGTGAAGAGCACGGTGCCGGCGACCTTGCCAATCTGATCTTCACCCCCGGGTTCTCGACCGCCGAGACGGTGACCGAGCTTTCCGGCCGCGGTGTCGGCATGGACGTTGTCCGCTCCGAAGTGAACGCCATGGGCGGTCGCATCGAAACCGCCACGGCCGCCGGCCAGGGCACCAGCTTCAAGCTCGTGCTGCCGCTGACCACTGCTGTGACGCAGGTGGTGATGGTGCGTTGCGGCTCGACCGTGGTGGCCTTGCCGGCCACGCTGATCGAGATCGTGCGCCGCGCCAGCGCCAAGGAACTGGACGAGGCGTACACCAGCGGCAGCTATCCGCTGGGCGAGCGTTCGCTGCTGTTCTTCTGGTTCGGCTCGCTGCTGCAGGAAGGCCCGCGCAGCCAGGAAGTCGTCGGCCGGACGCGCCCCATCATCGTGGTGCGCAGCGCGCAGCAGCGCATCGCGTTGCACGTCGACGAAGTGCTGGGTACGCAGGAAGTGGTGGTCAAGAACCTTGGACCGCAACTGTCGCGCCTGCCGGGTTTGGCTGGCATGACGCTGCTCGCGTCGGGCTCGGTCGCGCTGATCTACAACCCTGTAGCCCTGGCCACGCTCTACGGCGAAAGCGCTCGCGCTGCCACCGTGGCTGCCCTGCGCTCGCCGACGGCCATGCTGCCGGTGACGCCGACGGCTGAAGAGACAGCCGCACAGGCCTCGCCGCTGGTGCTGGTGGTCGATGACTCGCTCACCGTGCGCCGCGTCACACAGCGCCTGCTGGTGCGCGAAGGTTATCGCGTGATCCTGGCGAAGGACGGTATCGAAGCACTCGAGCGCCTGGCCGAAGATTTGCCGCATGTGGTGCTCAGCGACATCGAAATGCCCCGCATGGACGGCTTCGACCTCGTGCGCAACATCCGCGGCGATGCACGCTTGCGTGCCCTGCCGGTGATCATGATCACCTCGCGGATTGCGCAGAAGCACCGCGACTACGCGGCCGAGCTGGGCGTCGATCACTACCTGGGCAAGCCGTACTCTGAAGAAGACCTGCTTGCATTGATTGGTCGGTACACGGCGGTGACAGCACCGGCCTGACGCGGCTCAGCGTCCGTCGTATCCCAGCCTGCCATGTCTGAACTCGTAGATCATCTCGCCGACCTCACCGGTTACAGAGATCGCGACATTCTTGACGTGACGCTGGTGGGCGCCTTGCGCGACATGCTGCACCCGCGCGTCGTGACCATCTACCGTTGCGTGGGCGAGGCCGGTAACGAGCGCTGGATCACCCGTGCTCGTCTCGGCGAACACGATGCAGCGGCCACGGCCGACCCGGCCTGGGCCGACGTCGAAAACCTTCCTGCGCTGGCGCTGTTCCCCGAGCGCATGCAGGCGCTGAAAGGGCAGACCACATGGCTCACCGTGCCGGGACGCCACAGTCTCAGCCTCTTTCCGGTGAGCACCGACCGCGAGGTCGTGGGCGTGATGGAGATCGAAACCTCCGAACCGCTGAGCGAGGAATCGCGCCGCATGGTCGGCAGCATCCTGCGCATCTACCGCAACTTCCAGGCGCTGCTCGACTACAGCGAGCGCGACACGCTGACCGGCCTGCTGAACCGCAAAACCTTCGACGAAAGCTTCCTGAAGGCCACGAGCGAATCCACCGCGCTGCCCGTTGTGACGGCGGATGGCCGGCGCCATGAAGCGACCAACCACCGGCATTGGCTGGGGTTGATCGACATCGATCATTTCAAGTCGGTCAACGACAACTACGGCCACTTGATCGGCGACGAAGTGCTGCTGCTGCTGTCGCGCCTGATGCGCAGCAGCTTTCGCTTCCACGACCGGCTGTACCGCTTTGGCGGAGAAGAGTTCGTGGTGCTGATGCGTTGCGCCAACGAACAGGACGCCGCGCTGGCGTTGGAGCGCATGCGCGGTAATACCGCCAGTTATCCGTTCCCGCAGGTGGGGCAGATCACCATCAGCATCGGCTTCACCGAGGTCTTGCCTGGCGACACGCCGAGCGGCGCTTTCGAGCGGGCCGACAAGGCGGTGTACTTCGCAAAGGCGCATGGCCGCAACCAGGTGCAGAGCCACGCCGTGTTGGTGGCGCGTGGCGACCTGGAAGACGAATCGAAGATTGGCGACGTGGAGCTGTTCTGAGGCCCCCCAGTCGCTTCGCTCCTGCCCCCGAGGGGCGCCACCCAGCGGCCCGGCAAAGCCGGATCCACGGGCGTTGCTCGATAACGCTTCGCTGAGCTCGCTGTTCGCATTCCTCCGCCAATCTGAGCGAACGTCTGTACGCGCTACCTCTTCCCGAGCTTTACCACTGCATACCGCGCCAGTGTCTTGTCCCGTGCCTCGTCGTGCATGACGATCGGCAGAGGGTAGTTTTCTCCTAGGACCACTTTCCCTTCAGCGAGCTCGATCGGTCGCGCCAGCCACGGCGCGTGGATGGCCTTGTCGGACATGCCGGCCAATTGCGGCAGGTAGCGTCGGATGAACTTGCCTTCTGGGTCGAACTTTTCGCTCTGAGTCACCGGGTTAAAGATGCGGAAGTACGGCTGGGCGTCGCAGCCTGTGGACGCTGCCCATTGCCAGCCGCCGTTGTTGGCGGCGAGGTCGTAGTCGTTCAGCTTCAGCGCGAAGTAGCGTTCGCCCCAGCGCCAGTCGATGCCGAGGTCTTTCACCAGGAAGCTGGCGACGACCATGCGCAAGCGGTTGTGCATGTAGCCGCTCTGGTTGATCTGCGCCATCGCGGCGTCGACCAGCGGGTAGCCGGTGCGGCCATCGCACCAGGCGGCGAACAAGGCATCGGCCTGCTTGCCGTGCTCCCATTTGATGGCGTCGTACTCGGGCTTGAAGCTCGAGGTCACCACGTGGGGGTAGTGATGCAGCACCTGGTGATAGAAATCGCGCCAGATCAGCTCAGACAGCCAGGTTGCGGCCCCGGCGGAGCCCTGATGCATGCGCGCAGCGGCTTCGCGTGCGAGTTGCCGTATCGACACCGTGCCGAAGCGCAGGTGGGTCGACAGGTAGCTCGGTCCCTTCACCGCGGGAAAGTTTCGCGCCTCGTTGTAGTGGTCGATGCGCAGCAGGAAGTCCGCCAGCATCTCCTGCCCACCGCTCGCACCCACGCCCAGCCGCATCTCGTGAAGGTTGGTGGCCTCGAATCCGATTTCCGCCAGGCTGGGCGCGCCCGCCGTCACGCCCTCGCGCAGCGGCGCCAAGCCGTCGGCGTACTTCTCGACGGGATAGGCGCTCACGTAAAACGGTTCCAGCTTCTTCAACCACGCGTTCTTGTAGGGTGTGAACACGCTGTAGGGTTTGCCGCTGGCCGTGAGCACCTCGCTTCGCTCGAAGACCACATGGTCCTTGCTGGTGTGCAGCGCGATGCCGCGGTCGGCCAGCGTGCCGCGAACGCGGTTGTCGCGCGTGATGGCGTCCGGCTCATCGTCGTGGTTGGCATACACGGCCTGCACATGGAGTTGCTCGGCCAAACGGGGCAGCTCATTGACGGCTGAACCGTGTCGAACGATCAGGCCGCCTGCCGGCTGCAAAGCACGCAAACGGGTGTCCAGCTCGGCCAGACTGTCGCGGATGAACTCCACCCGGCGGTCGACGCGCGGCAGCGGGTCGAGGATGTCGGTGTCGAAGATGAAGGCGCACCACACCTTGCGAGCTGCCTTCAGGGCATGGAAGAGGGCCGCGTGATCCTCGCTGCGCAAATCCCGCCTGAACCAGACCAAAGCGCTATCCAAAACCTTTTCCATCGGGGGAGTGTGCCGCAGGAATAAAATCGCTAGCATGTCCGGCACCGCGATCAACCTCACCAACCAATTCCTCATTGCCATGCCCGGCATGGCCGATGACACCTTCGCCGGGGCCGTGATTTACATGTGCGAGCACACCGACAAGGGTGCGCTGGGCCTGGTGATCAACAAGCCTATCGACATCAAGCTGAAGAACCTGTTTGAGAAGGTCGAACTCACCCTCGACCGCGAAGACCTGGCTGAGGCACCCGTCTACTTTGGCGGGCCGGTGCAGACCGAGCGGGGCTTCGTGCTGCATGAGCGGCTGGATGGGGATGCAGGCGAGGGCGGCCACTACAACTCCTCGCTGCAGATCCCGGGCGGGCTCGAGATGACGACCAGCAAGGACGTGCTGGAGGCGCTTTCCAACGGCGCCGGCCCGAAGAAAATCCTGGTGACGCTGGGCTACAGCGGCTGGAGTGCCGGCCAGCTCGAGGAAGAGATCGGCCGCAACGGCTGGATCAACGTCAGCGCCGAACCCGGCATCATCTTCGACACCCCCGTGGAGCAGCGTTACGACAAGGCCTTGTCGCTGCTCGGCATCGACCCGCGCATGCTGTCGCAAGAGGCGGGGCACGCATGACGGGTGCGGCGATGTCCGACCTGACTGCTCCTCCCCGTTCTTTCCTAGCTTTCGATTTCGGTACCAAGCGCGTTGGCGTTGCCAGCGGCAACACCATCACGCGCACCGCCACGCCGCTGCGCACCGTGGCTGCCGAGGGCGATGCCCGCTTCACTGCATTGGGCGCCTTGATCACTGAGTGGCAGCCGGACGCCCTGGTCGTCGGCGTGCCTTTCCACCCAGACGGCGCGCCGCATGACAATACCGCCCGCGCGCAGCGTTTCGCTCGCCAACTGCACGGCCGCTTCAGGCTTCCGGTGCACGAGGTGGACGAGCGCTACACCACGACCGAGGCCCATGCGGCCGGTGCAGCCGACGTCGATGCAGCTTCCGCTGCGATCATCCTGGAGCAGTTCTTGAGAGACCTGACATGAGCACCTTGCATCTGAATGCCGAGGCCTTGTACCTCGACTTGTTATCAGGCGTGCGCGGCCTGCTGCAGCCCGACGCCGTGCTGGTCGGCATCTGGTCCGGCGGCGCCTGGTTGGCCGAACGTCTGCAACACGACTTGAAGCTGGCCGGCGAGCATGGCGTGATCTCGAGCGCGTTGCACCGCGACGACTTCGGCTCCAAGGGACTGGCAAGCGCCGACCCGACCAAGCTGCCCTTCGAGATCGAAGGCAAGCCGATCATGCTGATCGACGACGTGCTTTACACCGGCCGCACCACGCGTGCGGTGATCAACGAGCTGTTCGACTTCGGCCGGCCCGCTAGCGTGACGCTGGCGGTACTGGTCGATCGTGGCGGACGCGAATTGCCGATCCACCCCGCCTACTCGGCGGCCCGCATCACTTTGCCACGCGAGCAGAAGCTCTCTCTCGCGCGCGATGAATCCGGCCGCTTCAGCTTCGACGTCAAGGAAGAAAAATGATGCGCCCACGTTTGCGGCTTTGCCGTTGCACTGCCCCCCAAGGGGGCGCAGACCTTTCTTGGGGCGGCCCGGCGAAAGGTCTGGCATGACGCGCAACCCGCAACTCAACAAACACGGCGAGCTGATTCACCTGCTCTCCATCGAGGGCCTGCCGCGCGCCGTGCTGCACAGCATTCTCGACACCGCCGGCACCTTCCTGAGCGTCAACGACCGCGAGGTGAAGAAGGTGCCGCTGCTGCGCGGCAAGAGCGTGTTCAACCTGTTCTTCGAGAACAGCACGCGCACTCGCACCACCTTCGAGATCGCGGCCAAGCGCCTGAGTGCTGACGTGATCAACCTCGACATCGCCAAGTCGAGCGCCGCCAAGGGCGAGAGCCTGCTCGACACTATCGCCAACCTCAGCGCGATGCATGCCGACATGTTCGTCGTGCGGCACAGCGAGAGCGGCGCGCCCTACCTGATCGCGCAGCACTGCGCCCCGCACGTCCACGTGGTGAACGCTGGCGACGGCCGCCATGCGCACCCCACGCAGGGCCTGCTCGACATGTACACCATCCGCCACTACAAGCAGGACTTCACCCAACTCACCGTGGCCATCGTTGGTGACATCGTGCACTCGCGCGTGGCGCGCTCCGACATCAATGCCCTCACCACGCTCGGTGTGCCCGAGATCCGCGCCGTCGGCCCCAAGACGTTGGTGCCGGGCGACCTGAAGGAGATGGGCGTGCGCGTGTGCCACGACATGGTCGAAGGCATCAAGGGCGCCGACGTGATCATCATGCTGCGCCTGCAGAACGAGCGCATGAGCGGCGCCATGCTGCCCAGCGCCGGCGAGTTCTTCAAGAACTACGGCCTCACGCAAGAAAAGCTGGCACACGCGAAGCCTGATGCGATCGTCATGCACCCCGGCCCGATCAACCGTGGCGTCGAGATCGACTCGTCGGTGGCCGATGGCAAGCAGAGCGTGATCCTGCCGCAGGTCACCTTCGGCATCGCGGTGCGCATGGCGGTGATGTCGACGATCGCAGGAAACAACGCCTGAAGGACTCACGACAAGATGAAACTCCTGATCAAGAACGGCCGCGTGGTCGACCCGGCCAGCGGCCGCGATGAGAGCGGCGACGTGGCGATCGCCGCGGGCCGCATCGTGTCGCTCGGCAAGGTGAACCCCGACTTCCGGCCGACGCGTACCATCGATGCCAGCGGCCTCATCGTGGCGCCCGGGCTGGTCGATCTTGCGGCGCGCTTGCGCGAGCCCGGCCACGAGCATGAAGGCATGCTCGAGTCGGAAATGGCTGCGGCCGTGGCCGGTGGCGTCACCAGCCTCGTGTGCCCGCCTGACACCGACCCGGCGCTCGACGAGCCGGGCTTGGTGGAGATGCTCAAGTTCCGCGCCCGCAACCTGAACCAGTCGCACCTGTACCCGTTGGGCGCATTGACGCGCGGTTTGGCCGGCGAGGTGCTGACCGAGATGGCCGAGCTCACGGAAGCCGGCTGCGTCGGCTTCTCGCAGGCCGACGTGGCGCTGGCGGACACCATGGTGATGCAGCGCGCATTGCAGTACGCCTCGACCTTCGGCTACACGGTGTGGCTGCGTCCGCAAGACGCGTACCTCGGCAAGGGCGTGGCCGCGAGCGGCGCGCTCGCCACGCGGCTTGGCCTGTCCGGCGTGCCGGTGATCGCCGAGACGATCGCGCTGCACACCATCTTCGAGCTGATGCGCGTGACCGGCGCGCGCGTGCACCTGTGCCGCCTGAGCAGCGCCGCTGGCATCGCGCTCGTGCGCGTGGCCAAGGCGGAAGGATTGCCCGTCACCTGCGACGTGAGCGTCAACCAGCTGCACCTCACCGACATGGACATCGGCTACTTCAACGCCGCGATGCGCCTCACGCCGCCGCTGCGGCAGCAGCGCGACCGCGATGCGATCCGCGCCGCACTCGCCGATGGCACGGTGGACGCGCTCGTCAGCGACCACACACCCGTCGACGAAGACATGAAGAACCTGCCGTTCGCCGAAGCGGAACCGGGTGCCACAGGGCTTGAACTGCTGCTGAGCCTGGCACTCAAGTGGGGCGAAGAGCAGGGCATCGGCCTGGGCAAGACGCTGGCAGCCGTGACATCCGAGCCCGTGCGGGCGCTGGGTGACGCGCTGGGTTCGCTCTCTTCCAGCGCAGGCCGCCTGGTCGAAGGTGGCGTCGCCGACATCTGCCTGTTCGACGAGAAAGCACGCTGGACGGTGGAGCCCGCAGCACTCAAGAGCCAGGGCAAGCACTCGCCGTTTGCAGGCTACGAGTTGCCCGGCCGGGTGAAGTACACGCTGGTCGCCGGCCACGTGGCCTACGAGGCCGCTTGAGCGCGCCGTTGCGCACCTTGCGCGGGCTGTGGCGGCTGGCTCATTGCTGCGTGCACCTGGCAGCCGGCATGTTGCGTTGCGCGTTCATCTTTCCGTTCGTCGGGCCGGCCACGCGCATGCAGCAGGTCGGCGCCTGGTGCGCCAAGATGGCACGCGTGCTCGGCATGCACATCGAATCTGCAGGCGTTTCACACGACGGACCGGTGCTGCTGGTGGCCAACCACATGTCGTGGCTCGACATCCTCGCCATCAACGCGGTTCACCCCGCGCGGTTCGTCTCGAAGGCCGACGTGCGTGCGTGGCCGTTGCTGGGCTGGCTGGTCGCGAACGGCGGCACCTTGTTCATCGAGCGCGAACGCAAGCGCGACGCCTTGCGTGTGGTTCACCAGATCGCCGATTCGCTCAAGCAGGGCCACACGATCGCGATGTTCCCCGAAGGCACCACCGGCGACGGCACGACGCTGCTGCCCTTCCATGCCAACCTGCTGCAGGCAGCAGTGTCGACCGGCACGCCGCTGCAGCCGATCGCGCTGCGCTATGTTGACGCCGATTCGCAGCCCAGCCGCGCGGTGGTGTGGATCGGCGACACGACCCTCGTCACCTCGCTGTGGCAGGTGGTCACGGCGCACCGCATGCGCGCGTTCGTGACGCAGCTGCCTGCTGTGTCCACGCACGAACGCGAGCGGCGTGAACTGGCCGAGGCCGTGCGCAGCCAGATCGCCGGGGCCTTGGGATTCGACGGGTCTTCGTTGGCCGGGCACTGATAGCTCAGAGGCACCTGCCGGGCAAGTAGCCGCTGGGGACGTCGGTCTTGTCCGTGCCCATTGCCTTCATCTTGTCGGGCGGTTTGGCGTGGCCGCAGACCCAGGTCACGGGCACCACGGGTGCGTCTTCAACGACCGCAGGGCGCAGCGTCAAGGTCTTGCCCTTTAGCGCGCCGTTGGCACGATTGCCGAATACGATGTGAATCGCGCCGGCCTCGACGGTGACCGATTGCACGACGTTGTTGACGATCTTGTCCGGCACCGGCAGGCCGACGGCAGCGTTGTCGTCCGGCATGCTCTTCATCACCGGCCACGCCTGCTCGATTGGCTTCTTGGCAATGTCGGCCAGTGGCAAGGCCTCGGCAATCTGCTCGCGGATGAACTTGCCTTGCAGGCTGGGAACGGCCACCAGCGCCAGGATGGCGATGATGGCCACCACGATCATGACCTCGATGAGGGTGAAACCGGAAGAGCGGCGAGGCGATGTGTTCACGCGTGAGGGCGGCGGTGAGCCGCTTTGCCTGAGATGGGAGCATTCTGCGGCATCGACAGGTGCCCGGCAGGCCAAGCGCGGGTCGGTATGTCACAGTCGGTTCATCGCTCGCGCACCATGAAAACGTTCGACACCTCGGCCACCCGACAAGCTCTTGGCTTCGACCGCCTTGTGCCCGCGCTGTCACAGATGTTCTCCATCGGCTGCGAGGTGCCGACGCGCCACGTGCACAGCCTGCCCATCGAAGGCGGCAGTGGCGTGACCGTGCTCATCATGCCGGCCTGGCAGGCGGGCCGCTATTTCGGCGTCAAGACGGTGATGATCGCGCCCGACAACTCGCAGCGAGGGTTGCCGGGGCTGCATTCCACCTACCTGCTGTACGACGCCCGCACCGGCGTGCCGCTGGCCCAGATGGACGGCAACGAGATCACGTCGCGGCGGACAGCGGCGGCCTCTGCGCTGGCTGCTTCCTATCTGGCACGTCGCACCTCACGTCATCTGCTGATCGTCGGTGCCGGCCGTGTCGCGAGCCTGCTCGCGGAGGCGTACCGAACCGTGCTGCCCATCGACAAGATCAGCGTGTGGAGCCGAAGGCTGGTAACCGTGGCGCGGCTCGCGGCGGATCTGAACGCGAGTGGTTTCGAAACTGCGCCCTGCGCTGATCTTTCAAAGGCGGTCGCCGATGCCGACATCGTCAGCTGTGCCACGCTGTCCACCGAGCCGCTGATCCGCGGCGGATGGCTGCGCGAGGGCACGCACCTCGACCTGATCGGCAGCTTCACCCCGGCGATGCGCGAGGCCGACGACGACTGCTTTCGTGGCGCGAGCATCTACGTCGACACCGAAGAGGCATGGCACAAGAGCGGCGAACTGCTTGGGCCGATGTCGCGCGGCGTGTTCGCGGCGAGCGATGTGCGCGGCACGCTGGCGCAGCTGTGCAGTGGCACACGGGCAGGGCGCACGTCGGCCGTCGAGCGCACGCTGTTCAAGTCGGTGGGAACGGCGCTGGAAGATTTGGCCGCAGCCGTGCTGGTTTACGAATCGGCGGCCTGACGCGCTGACTGCGGCTCACTCGAGCAGCGGCGCGGCAGGCGTCAACACCTCGTGGACCATCGCCGCCAGCTGCTCGAGCGTGTATTCCTTCTGGATCAGTCCACGCACGCCGGCGTGTTTCGCCTTCTCCCGCATGTCATCGGACACATAGCCCGAGCTGATGACCAATGGCAGGTCGGGCCGGATGCGCGCGACTGCCAAGACCAGGTCCATGCCGGTGACTTCGGGCATGTTGTAGTCGGTGACGACGAGGTCGAAAGCATCGGGATCCATGCGAATGCGTTCGATGGCCTCTCGCGGCCGCTCGATCGCGGTGACGCGGTAGCCCGCGCGTTGCAGCAAGCTTTCGACCAGCAGCAGCATCGCAGGGTCGTCGTCGACGTACAGCACATGCTGCCCGCTTCCCTGCGGTGCGCGAGGCGAGGATGCCGGCACGTCGGCCACGCTGTTCTCAGCCAGCACCAACGGGAAGTACAGGTGGAAGGTGCTGCCGTGGCCGAGCGTGCTGTCGACGGTGATGGCCCCCTGGTGCGCGCTCACGATGCCATGCACGACAGACAACCCGAGGCCGGTGCCTTGGCCCACCGGTTTGGTCGTGAAAAAGGGCTCGAACACCCGCGAGCGCGTGAGTTCGCTCATGCCGGTGCCGGTGTCGCTGACCCACAGGTGCGCGTAGCGCCCGGGCTCTACCTTGCCCAGGCCGCGCGAGGGATCGGCGCGCAACTCGGCGGCGTCGAGCCCGATCGTGATGCGGCCTGTGCGGCCCAGCAGTGCGTGCCAGGCGTTGGTGCACAGGTTCGTCAAGACCTGCTGGACTTGCGTGGCGTCCGCTCCCACCAGCAGCGGCTCGTCGCTGAGATTGAGCGACAACTCCACCGAGGCCGGCAGCGTGGCGCGCAGCAGGGCGACCGATTGCTCGACCAGCGGCCGCATCGGCTGGCTCACCAGCACGTGCGGCTGCATGCGGCTGAACGCGAGGATCTTCTGCACCAGGCTGCGGCCGCGCACGCCGGCTCGCTCGATTTGCTCCAGGCTGCTCTGTACCGCAGATTCCGCGGCTACCTGTTGCCGCGCGAGCGCGGCGTTGCCGAGAATGGCCGCGAGGATGTTGTTGAAGTCGTGCGCGATGCCACCGGCCAGCGTGCCGATGGCTTCCATCTTCTGCGACTCGCGCAGCTGGGATTCGAGCAGGCCGCGCTTGGCCTCGGCCTGCTTGCGTTCGGTGATGTCGGTGACCATGCCGAGCGCGCCGGCCGGCTTGCCGCTCGCATCGACGATGGCCGCCACCGACATCGCGGCCCAGAGGTCTGAGCCGTCGGGCCGGCGAAAACGCAGGTCGCGTGGCTCGCGTGGAGATGCCTCCTGTCGTTCGATGTCGGTCAGCGCGATCGTCCTGTCGTGCTCGTGGATGAAATCGAGCAAGGGCCGGTCCTGCATGTCGCTCGCAGCGCAGCCCAGCATCTGCAGCATCTTCGGGTTGGCAAAGGCAATGCGCTGCTGCGCGTCGATGAGCCAGATGCCTTCGTTCGCGGTCTCGACGATGCGCCGGTAGCGCTCTTCGCTGTCGCGCAACTCGCGCGTCATCGCATGGGCCACGCCGTAGGCGCGAGCTCGCCCCGTGATCAGCAGGTAAGTCAACAGCGTCAGCAGAAGGCTGAGCCCGACACCGGCCACGAGGATGATGCGGGTCGAATCGCGGTGGTGGCGCTGTTCGAAGGCGGCGAGCGTGCGCACCGAGACCGTCCAGGTGCGGCCTGCGACGCTGACAAACTCTTGCGTCTCGAAACGCGGTGGCGTGGCTTCGTCGGTGCCCGAGCGAAACATCGCGGTGTCGCTTCCAGGCTGAGAGGTGTCGTCGATGCGTAACGCCAGGCCGGGCGTGCTTTCACCGTACAGGCTGGACATCAGGTCGCCCATGCGCACGCCGGCCCACACCCAGCCTTCGAGGTTCTTGCGCCGGGCTTCGATGCTGTCGAGCGCCTGCCCCTTGGCATACAGCGGCAGCACCATCAGAAAGCCGTACTGCGGTTCCCCGTCGGGCTCGGTCACCAGGCGAATTCGGCCGGTGACGGCCACGGTGCCCGAATCGCGCGCCTTCAGCAGGGCAGCGCGACGAACAGGGTCGGAGTAGATGTCGTAGCCCAGCGCCTTGAGGTTGTGTCCGACGCCCGGCGCGATGTAGGTGACCGGCACGTAGTTGTCGCGTTGGCCAGCGGGCGCGATGTTGTAGCTGACGACGCCACTGGCTCGCTGCATGGCGACGTGAGCGGGGGCTTGTTCGCCGGGCAGCAGAGGCCCATACGCAAAGGCCTGCAAGCCAGCGATGTCGGTACCAGCCAGCAGCGCGTTCACGTAGGTGTCGAAACTGGCGTGGTCGACGCGCTCGTTGGCCATGAACAAACCTTGCAGGCCACGCAGGATCTGCTCGTAGCTGCTGGAGCGCTGTTCGATGCGATCGGCGGTCTGGCGTACTGCGGTGTCGAAACTCGCACGCAGGCTGCGCGCGTCGGTTTCCTTCTCGAGCCGCCACAACCAGGCGGTGATTCCGAGCGAGCCGGCGCCGACAGTCAAGGCCAGCAGGAGCGGGAGCGCACGTTTCAAGCGGGGTTCTCGCTCGTCTCAGTACTGCGTCATGGTGCGCGCCAGATCGGCGGGGAAGTACTTCTGGAAGATCCGCTGCACCGTGCCGTCGGCGCGCATCTCTTTGATCAGCGCTCGCCAGGCTTCTTGCTGTGCCACAGGCAGGCTCTTCTTCGACATGATCAGCCCGTGCGGCACGGGCGGGTCATCGAACTCGAGGATGGAGGTCTGCGCGCGAATCGCTGCACGTTGCACCGTGGGGTAATCGAAGGGCTCGATGATCATCCCCTGGATGCGCTTGTCGAGCAGTATTTCGTAGAGCGGCTCGAGGCTGTTGGCGAAGCTCACGCGCTGCTCTCCGTCGAGCTTGTCGACCAGCTGGTTGGCGCTCGGGTTGTAGCGGAAGCTGCGTATCGCGCCCAGCCGCAGCGCGGAATTGCGCTCGAAGTCGGCGAGTGTCTTCACCTCTGCATCCTGTCGCACCAGCAGGTAGTACTTGTTGGCGAAGTACCAGGCAAAGGCGGCAAATCGGTCGCGCGATTCGTTGGTGATGCCCGAAAGGCTGAAGTCGAGCCCGCCGGATTCGATGAGCTGCCAGATGCGCGCCCTCGGCATCACCGTGATGACGAGCTTGCAGCCGCTGCGCCGCGCGAGTTCGTCGGCGATGTCCTTGTCGATGCCTTCGTTCGTCTGCGTGGAGTAAAGCAGGCCGTGGTCGTGAAGGGCCAGGCTCAGCGAACGCGAACAGTCCGGTTTGCCATCGGCAAAGGCTGCATGCGAGCCCAGCACAAGCGTCCACATCAGCAGGAGGCAGCGGAGCAGTCGCATGTCGTGTTCTCTTGGGACGATGGACGAGCATAGTGGGCCATCGCGCCTTGCTGCGCAACCTGCTGAGTGTCCATGAAGCCAGCCGGCACCCGCCGTGCAAAACATCACGCAGGTCGCCGGCGTTTGGCGCTCGCTGGCGTGTGGATCCCGTGCCGCAAGTTGCCCGGGCGACAGCATGCCGTCCAGGGTCTGCGCTATGGTCGAGGCTCCGCTGGCCCCACACGCTTTGACTCCCGTTTCCTCACATTCCGCCCGTTTGCGCCTGGCTCATTTTCTGGTTCGCAAATATTTCGCGCGTCCCCGTGGCGTGTGGGCCCTGGCCGGGCCGGTGCTGGTGCAGGAGCTGGCCCTTGTGCTCACCGGCGCGGTGGTGATGGCGCTGGCCAGCCACCTGGGGCCGGCGTCGGTGGCTGCCATCGGCATGATCGATGCGCTGGGCTTCCTGCTGAACGCGGTGTATGGCGGCCTCGCCATGGGTTCCATCGTCACGGTGGCGCATTGTCTGGGCGCCGGTCGCCGCGATGACCTGCGTGCGGTTGCCTTCAGTGCGTTGCTGATGGCGCTGTGCGGCGGGGCGCTGGTGGCCACGCTGCTGTGGTTCACGCGAAGTGGCTGGCTCGCGTTGCTGCTGCCAGGTGCCGAAGCGTCGGTGGTGACGCAGGCGGATCACTACTTCCGTTGGCTCATCGCCGCCGGGCTGCCCACCTCGCTGGTGATGGTCGGTTGCGGTGTGCTGCGTGGCATGGCACGCACCGATGCGGCCATGCGCGTGCAGGTCGCGATGAACCTGCTGCAGATCGTGTTCGCAGCGTTGTTCATGCGGGGCGTCGACGGCAGCGTCGGCGGTGCCGGGGTGGCCTTGCTGATCGCACGCAGTGCGGGAGCGGCACTGGCCTTGTTGGCGCTGTGGCCCACGCTGCAGCGGCGCGCCGCACACCCGTCAGGCTGGCCGGTGCGCAGCGAATTCGTCCGCGCCATCCTGCGCGTGGGCTGGCCGGCCGCGCTCGAGGCCTCGTTCTTCCATGTGGGCAAGGTGATCACGCAGACGATGGTGGTCGGCCTGGGCACCAGCGCCATGGCCGCGAATTTCGTGGCGGCTTATGTCAGTGCGCTGCTCAACGCGCCGGGCACCGCGCTGGGTGTGGCCGCCACCACGATGGTGGGGATGAGCCTCGGTGCCGGCCGGCCATTTGCTGCGCAGCGCCTGCTGCTGCGGCTGATCCGCAGCGCACGCTGGGCGCTCACTGCGCTGGCACTCATCGTCTTGCCCCTGGCTTGGCCGTTGGCAGGCCTGTTCGGCAACGATCCCGAGGTGAGGCGGCAAGCCACCTGGTTGATCTGGCTCAGCTGCCTGTTCATGCCGGTGTGGGCGACATCATTCGTGCTGCCAGCCGGCCTGCGGGGAGCTGGCGACACGCGCTACGCGCTGGCCGTGGGCACCGCGACCATGTGGGGGCTGCGCATCCTGGCCGGCTATGGCCTGGGCATCATGCTCGGCCTGGGCGTTGTCGGCGTGTGGCTGGGGATGTTCGGCGACTGGGTGGTTCGCGGATGGCTTTTTCGCAAGCGCCTGCGCAGCCAGGCGTGGACGCGCCACCGCCTACTGCGCTGAGGCGCGGCGCTCAGCCCTTCTTGCCCTGGTTGGCCACGGCCGCGGCGGCCTTGGCCGCAGCTTCGGCGTCACCCAGGTAGTAGCTCTTGATGGGCTTCAGTTGCGCATCGAGCTCATAGACCAGCGGGATGCCGTTGGGGATGTTCACGCCGACGATGTCGTCGTCAGCGATGTTGTCCAGGTATTTCACCAGCGCGCGGATGCTGTTGCCGTGCGCGGCGATCACGATGTGCTTGCCGGCCTTGATGGCGGGCGCGATGCTGTCGTTCCACACCGGCATCACGCGGGCCACGGTGTCCTTCAGGCATTCGGTCAGCGGAATGTCTTCGGGCTTCAGTTTGGCGTAACGGATGTCGCTGCGTTGGCTGAGCGGAGCGTCGGCGGCCAGCGGCGGCGGCGGGGTGTCGTAGCTGCGGCGCCAGATCAGCACCTGTTCGTCGCCGTACTGCTTGGCGGTCTCGGCCTTGTTCAGGCCTTGCAGGCCGCCGTAGTGGCGTTCGTTGAGCCGCCAGTGGTGCACCACCGGCAGCCAGGTGCGGTCCATCTGGTCGAGCGTGTGCCACAAGGTCCAGATGGCGCGCTTGAGCACCGAGGTGTAGGCCACGTCGAAGTCGTACCCGTTCTCCTTCAGCAGGCGCCCGGCTTGCTGCGCCTGCGCCACGCCGGTGGGCGTGAGTTCCACGTCGACCCAGCCGGTGAATCGGTTTTCGAGGTTCCAGGTCGACTCGCCGTGGCGAATGAGCACAAGTTTGTACATGGCGTGGGTAGGCGAGGGATTGAATTCAGGCGACAGAGGCCCGAATTCTATAATTCGCGTTTGCTTCCAACACCCTGGGCCTCTTCGTGAAATTCATAGTCGACAACTGGTATCTGATCGCGGTGGCCCTGGTTTCGGGTGGATTGCTGCTGTGGCCGCGCCTGCGTGCGGGCGCGCAAGGCGGTGGGGTGTCCGCTGCCGAAGCGGTGCAACTGATCAACCGCGAGCGTGCCGTTCTGATCGATGTGAGCGAGCCGGCCGAGTACGCCGCAGGCCATGCCGGTGGTTCGAAGAACGTGCCATTGGCCAAGCTGGAATCGACGGGCGACCTGCCCAAGAACAAGGCCTTGCCGCTGGTGGTGGTGTGCGCGACCGGCGCACGCGCTTCGCGCGCCGTGGGTACCCTACACAAGCTCGGTTTCGCGAATGCGCGTCCTCTGGCCGGTGGCCTGAAGGCATGGCGCGAAGCCAATCTGCCGGTCGAGAAATCGGCCTGATCTCAGCTGGACCACAGGAGGCAGTGAATGCAGGCGGTGAAGATGTACACCACCCAGGTGTGCCCGTTTTGTCAACGCGCCAAGATGCTGCTTAAGCAGCGTGGCGTCGACCAAATCGACGAAGTGCGTGTGGATCTGGACCCGTCGCAGCGCGACACCATGATCCAGGTCACCGGCCGGCGCACGGTGCCGCAGATTTTCATCGGCAGCACCCACGTCGGCGGCTGCGATGATCTGGTCGCGCTCGACCAGCGTGGTGGCTTGATGCCGTTGTTGAACGGCGCTGCCAACTAGTGTCGCCCCGTACCCATACCGGTATCTGAAGGTCACGGGCCGTCATTTCCCGTCGGCCATAATTCAAGGCTCAGTCCGCAGCACCACGGGTGCGGGCTTTTTCGCTTTCACCCCTTTCATTCCGCGAGACCACCATGGCCGACGAAACCACTTCCACTCCCGTGTTCCAGATTCAGCGCGTCTACCTGAAGGACCTGTCGCTGGAGCAACCCAATTCACCGCAGATCCTGCTGGAGCAGGCGCAGCCCCAGGTCGACATCAACCTCAACCTGGCCGCCGCCCCGGTGGTCGACGGCATCTATGAAGTGACCGTCACGGCCACCGTCACGACCACCGTGGCCGACAAGACGCTGTTCCTGGTGGAAGCCAAGCAGGCCGGCATCTTCGAAATCCGCAACATCCCCGACGACCAGCTTCAGCCCATCATCGGCATCGCCTGCCCGCAGATCATCTACCCGTATCTGCGCGCGATCGTTTCCGACGTGTGCACGCGCGCCGGCTTCCCGCCAGTGGTGCTGGCCGAAGTGAACTTCCAGGCGATGTTCGAAGCGCAACAGCAACAGGCGACCGCAGCCAACGGCGCGCCCGCCAGCCTGAACTGATCACCGCCAGGCACCGATGAATCTGACGGTGCTGGGCGCCGGCGCCTGGGGAACGGCGCTGGCAGTGAGCACGGCCCCGCGCCACACTACGCTGCTGTGGGCGCGCGATGCGCAGCAGGCGCTGCTGATGCAGTCGGCACGCGAGAACCGGCGTTATCTGCCGGGGGTGGCGCTGCCCGAGGCGCTCCAAATCGACACCGATTTCGACAGGGCAGTCGCGCACGGCCGCGATGGCCTGATCGTCATCGCGACGCCGATGGCCGGGCTGCACGAGATGCTGCAGCGCCTGCCCGATACCTCCGCTGGCGTGCTCTGGCTGTGCAAGGGATTCCAAGAAGGCACCGGCCTGCTGGGCCACGAAGTGGCGCGTGCCGCGAGACCGGGCGCTGTGAACGTCGGCATCCTGTCCGGCCCGAGTTTTGCGCTCGAGGTGGCGCGCGGCCAACCCGCTGCGCTGGTGGCCGCCAGCACCGATGAGGCGCTGTGCCAACTGGCCGTCGAGGCGTTTCACAGCGACAGCCTGCGCATCTATGCGTCGAGCGACCCGGTCGGCGTGGAAGTGGGCGGCGCGGTGAAGAACGTGATGGCCATCGCCACCGGCATCGCCGACGGCATGCAACTCGGGCTCAACGCGCGCGCCGCCCTCATCACTCGAGGCCTCGCCGAGATGACGCGCCTGGGTGTGACGCTGGGTGCGCGGGCCGAGACCTTCATGGGCCTGAGCGGCCTGGGCGATCTCGTGTTGACGGCCACGGGCGATCTGTCTCGCAACCGCAAGGTCGGGCTGCTGCTCGCCCAAGGTTCCCCGCTCGCGCAGATACTGAAAGAGCTCGGCCACGTCGCCGAAGGCGTGGCCTGTGCCTCGGTGGTGCTGAGCCGCGCTCAGCAGAGCGGTGTCGACATGCCCATCACCGAAGCGGTGGTGCGTGTGCTCGATGGGCGCATCAGCCCGGCGGGTGCGATCCAGGAGCTGATGTCGCGCGACGCTCGGCGCGAAAGCTAGGCGCTCAGGCTCCGCCGTCGTAGCCGTTCTGGCGCCAGGCTTCGAACACCGCCACTGCCACCGCATTGCTGAGATTGAGGCTGCGCTGCTCGGCGCGCATGGGCAATCGCACGCGCTGAGGGATCGGGACGGCGTCGCGCAAGTCAGCTGGCAGGCCAGCTGTTTCCGACCCGAACACAAGCCAATCGCCTGCTTGCCAGGCAATCTGCGAGAACGGCTGGCTCCCGCGCGTGGTGAAGGCGAAGAGCCGTGCCATGTCAGGCTGTGCACTGCCCAGGAATGCGGGCCACGAGGCATGGCGCTGCACGCTCGCGTACTCGTGATAGTCGAGCCCCGCGCGGCGCAGCAGCTTGTCGTCCATCGAGAACCCGAGCGGTTCGATCAGGTGCAGTGCGCAGCCAGTGTTGGCCGCGAGACGGATCACATTGCCGGTATTGGGCGGTATTTCGGGGTGGACCAGGACGATGTTGAACATGAGGCTGCGATTGTCGGCTCAGCCCAGGCCCGGGCGCGGTGTGCGCGCCAGCGCCCAGGCCTCCACCCGAGAAGCGCCGGCCTGCTTGAGCACGCGTGCGATCTCAGCGAAGGTCGCGCCGGTGGTCAGCACGTCGTCGATCACGGCCACCGATCGGTCAGCCAGTTCCGCACGCCGCAGCGGTTCCACCGCGAACGCGCCTCGCACGTTGGCCGCGCGTTGCTCGGGCGGCAGCGCCAACTGATGCGGTGTGTCTCTCACGCGCAGCAGCAAATGGGCGTCGGCCTCGGCATGCAGTGCGCGGGCCACTCGACGTGTCAGCTCCCAGGCCTGGTTGAAGCCGCGTTCGCGCAGCCGCTGCGTGCTCAGCGGCACGGGGATCAAGAGCTGCGGCACGGGCGAGGCCGCCCGTTCCTGAGCCGATCGCAGCAGCGATGACAGTGCATCGCCCAGGTCCAGCATCCCGTGAAACTTGAACTGCGTAATCAGCGCCGACCACGGGTGGGCGTAGTTCACACCGGCCAGTGCGCCGTCGAACGCGGGCGGGTCGACGAGGCACGCGCCGCAGATGCGCACGCCCTGCGGCACTTGCAACGCGCAGCGCTCGCAGCGCGGCACCGGTGACGCGAACCGCTCGACGCAGGCGGGGCAGAGGGTCTGCCTGCCCCAGCCTCGGCACACCGCGCACAGGCTGGGGACTTGCCGGAGCAGGCGCGTGAAAAGCATCGGGTCAATATACTGCCGCTCTCCATGAGTGAGCCCTCTGCCTCCACGACACGACACCTCGATGTGATGGCGGTGCGAGTCTGCCTCAGGCGGCTGGCCCGTGCTGAAGAAGCGCCGTGGCTGCACACTGAAGTGGCGCGCCGCATGGCCGAGCGCCTGGACATCATCCGCGCCAAGCCGCAGGCCGTGCTCGACTGGTGGGGCTTTGCGGGGGCGGGCGACGCACTGTTGACCAAGGCTTATCCGGCGGCGCAGCGCTTCGTCGTCGAACCGACCGACGCATTGCGTGAACGCACACGGGTTGCGGCCAAGTCGCCCTGGTGGTCGGCACGCCATTGGCGTGGGCCGGCACCGCAGGTGTTGGCTCCAGATGACGTGGTGCCGGCCAGCGTGCAACTGGTGTGGGCCAACATGATGCTGCACGCGTCGGTGGATCCGGCCGCACTGATCGCGCGATGGCATCGCGCATTGGGCGTGGACGGGTTCGTGATGTTCTCTTGCCTCGGCCCGGGCAGCTTGCGCAGCTTGAGCGATCTCTACCGCCGCATGGGTTGGCCGCCGCCAATGGCCGACTTTGTCGACATGCACGATCTGGGCGACATGCTCGTTCACGCCGGCTTTGCCGACCCGGTGATGGACCAGGAGGTGCTCACGCTCACCTGGGACGACCCCGAGGCCTTGCTGCGTGAGCTGCACGGCCTCGGCGCCAATGCGTCGCCCGATCGTTTTGCCGGCTTGCGCACGCCACGCTGGCGAGAGCGCCTGCTGGCTGGCCTGCGCGAGATGGCCAGCCCGGATGGGCGCATCCACCTCCAGTTCGAAGTGGCCTATGGCCATGCCTTCAAGGCTGTGCCACGCGTTCCCTTGAGCGCCGAAACGACGGTTTCGCTCGACGATATGCGCACGATGGTGCGCAACAAATCAACCCGTGGTTGAGCGCATTGGAAGGGCACAAAAGCCTGCGTTAAACTTGTGGGCTTGAAAAATGCAAGTTCACCCGGGGGTCTTGTGCACGCCGACCAGCGTTTGTGGGGTACTTCTGGTGGATCTGCCAGCTTGAAGCCGGTGGAGTCCTGACCGCATGCTTGCAACCAGTTCGATGGCGGTGTGGCATTCGGGTTCGGCCACCACACCCATTCGTTTGGGGCGCGACGCGAAAGTAGGTGCCGAATCGGGCATCGACTGGCTGCTCCGGCGCACCAACTCAATTGCACCCAGGCAACTGCTGGCGTTCTATGTGTCGCTGTGCGTGTTGTCGTTCGGGATTGCAGCGGGATTCTGGGTTCATGGTGCGCGCATGGTGATGCCTTTCGCGGGCATCGAAATGCTGGCTCTGGGTTGTGCGTTGTGGGTGGTGGCTCGCCATGCGGCTGACAGCGAGCGCATTGAATTGAGGAACGATCGGCTGACGGTGGAGCACGCCAGCGGATCGCATGTGGAACGCGTGGAGTTCCAGCCGGCGTGGGTCCGGGTGGAACCCGGTCACGGCGACCGGTCCCTGATCGAGTTGTCTGGCCAGGGGAGGCGCATTGCGGTGGGGCGCTTCGTTCGGCCCGAACAGCGCAGCCAGCTGGCGTCGGAACTGCGCTGGGCGCTGGGCCGGTGGCGTCAGGGTGGAACGCTGACCGCTTCGATGTGAATTTTGAAAACTGAAACGACCATGATGAAGATGACGAAATCTCTTTGCCAGTCTCTCTGCAGGACAGCGGGGCAGTTCAGCCTGGCATTGGGCGCTGCACTCGCCACCTCGGCTGCCATGGCCGTCAACAATCTGCCGGGCGGCCCGGCTGTGAACCAGCTCGACCTGCACCCGCCGGTCACGAAGATCGCCGCCGAGCAGCAGCACTTGCACAACTTCATGATGATCTTGTGCCTGGTGATCTTCGTCGCCGTGTTCGGCGTCATGTTCTACTCGGTCTTCAAGCACCGCAAGTCCAAGGGGCACAAGGCCTCGAACTTCCATGAGAGCGTGAAGGTCGAAATCGCCTGGACCATCGTGCCCTTCATCATCGTGATCTTCATGGCACTGCCCGCCACCAAGGCCGTGGTGGCGATGAAGGACACGAGCGCCGCCGACCTGACCATCAAGGCGACCGGCATCCAGTGGAAGTGGGGCTACGACTACCTGAAGGGCGAGGGCGAAGGCATCGGGTTCGTCTCGACGCTCGACGTCACCCAGCGTGAGATGTCAGACGCCGGCAAGCCTTCGGGCGACGACTACCTGTTGAAGGTCGACAACCCGCTGGTGGTGCCGGTCAACAAGAAGGTTCGCATCATCACCACGGCGACCGACGTGATCCATGCCTGGATGGTGCCCGCCTTCGGCGTTAAGCAGGACGCGATCCCCGGCTTCGTGCGCGACACCTGGTTCCGCGCCGAAAAGACCGGCGACTTCTACGGCCAGTGCGCGGAACTGTGCGGCAAGGAGCATGCCTACATGCCGATCCACGTGAAGGTGGTTTCCGCCGAGGACTACAGCAAGTGGGTCGACGGCAAGAACAAGGAAGCCGCGGCCAAGGCCGACGATCCCAACAAGGTCTGGGTGCTGCCCGACCTGGTCGCCCGCGGCGAGAAGGTGTATGCCGGCAATTGCGCGGCCTGCCACCAGGCCAACGGCAAGGGCGGTGGCCCGATCAAGGCGCTCGATGGCGACCCTGTCGTGCTCGACGCCGACAAGAGCAAGCAGATCCACGTGGTGCTGAACGGCCAGAACAACGGCGCGATGCCGTCGTGGAAGCAGCTCAGCGACACCGAGATCGCCGCCGTGATCACCTACACCAAGAACAACTGGTCCAACAAGACCGGACAGATCGTGCAGCCCGCCGAAGTGGCCGCCGCTCGCAAGTAAAACCGCGCCCCAAAGGAAGACTCATGAGTGCAGTACTCCCCCCTCACGGCCACGCGGCCGGCGATCACGCCCACGACGACCACGCGCACGATGACCATCACCCTCACGGCTGGCGCCGCTGGGTGTACGCGACCAATCACAAGGACATCGGAACGCTGTACCTGCTGTTCTCGTTCACGATGTTCCTGTTCGGCGGCGTGCTCGCGCTGCTGATTCGCGCCGAGCTGTTCCAGCCCGGCCTGCAGATCGTGAACCCGCAGCTGTTCAACCAGCTGACCACGATGCACGGCCTGATCATGGTGTTCGGCGCCATCATGCCGGCGTTCGTTGGCTTCGCGAACTGGATGGTGCCGCTGCAGATCGGCGCTGCTGACATGGCTTTCGCGCGCATGAACAACCTGAGCTTCTGGCTGCTCATCCCGGCCGGCATCATGCTCGTGGGGTCGTTCTTCATGCCCGGCGGCGCTCCTGCTGCAGGCTGGACGCTCTATGCGCCGCTCACGCTGCAGATGGGCCCGTCGATGGACGCCGGCATCTTCGCGATGCACATCCTCGGCGCCAGCTCGATCATGGGCTCGATCAACATCATCGTGACCATCCTCAACATGCGCGCCCCTGGCATGA
>Ga0307515_10005907_pt1 | contig 24693 bp, 14 predicted proteins | sample 17_EM_MG_FD_194513 | JGI IMG/M metagenome (GOLD analysis project Ga0307515, IMG submission 194513) | Populus trichocarpa ectomycorrhiza microbial communities from riparian zone in the Pacific Northwest, United States - 17_EM | ecosystem: Host-associated > Plants > Roots > Unclassified | place... | reverse complement strand
CAGACAACAGACCTCCTTCAACTCCTGGATTCTGCTTCGCATGAAGCACTATTGCTATCCGATGACTGTCATGTCTGCTGGAGAGCTGATGATGGTGAAAATAGCGTTCAGCCACGAATAACTCCTTGGCTTAGTCACGTTTGGCTTGAAGTCTTGGCTGACGCCAGCCATGCGAGTAAGAGCAAGGCCGATCGAAAATCGGAGCAACTTCAAGCATCGTCACGCCAATCAGTTCATTACAGTTCAGCCTTGCCAGTCCACTCGCGTACAAAACGCGGTCAAGGAGCTGGCTTACGCGGAGTTAAGACGCTGAGTAAGCCACATCAAGAGAATGTTAAATGGAGCTAACGTTCCATCGCAACATACCACTTCCCAAGAACTTGTGAATCATTCCAAACTATTCTGTATTCCAATATCTCTGACCACTAGCGACACCTTTAAAATGCATTTAATACTCACCGGCGCTACAGGTCTTGTTGGCTCTGCCGTTCTTCAGAATATGCTGGCGATGAAGGAAGTAACTCGAATATCTATTCTGAGCAGGCGGCCCGTGCCAATGGCGGAAGGGCACGAAGGAAAAGCAAAGGTTATCATACACAAGGACTTCAACACCTATGAGACAGCTCTCCTGGAGGAGCTCAAGGGAGCTCAAGGATGCGTATGGGCGCTCGGAATATCCGCTACCCAAGTCAGCAAACCGTATGCGATCCCTCAAGCTCTCATATGCAATTAATTCAATACCTTGTGAATGCCCTATGCTAATCAGAATGATGTCCATAGTGATTACATTAAAATCACCTACGACTACCCTCTCGCAGCCGCCAAGGCCTTCAGCACTCTCTCCCCCGACTCACCCTTCACATTTGTTTACGTCTCGGGCGAAGGCACAACCACAACGCCAGGAATGTTCACACCCTTCTTCGGCAAGATCAAAGGTCAAGCCGAAGCCGCGCTCCTTGCACTCCACAAATCGAACCCAAATTTCCGGCCATACTCCTTGCGACCTGCTGGCATTGACTTTGTCGCACATCCCGAGATCCATCCGTTCATGCCGAAGCAGCCAATGGCCTACTCAATGCTCCTACCAGTGATGAGGAAAACGTGGAGTAATATGGTTAGTCCTACGAGAGATTTAGGGAAAGTGTTGACAGAGTTAGCTCTGAGCCAGGGTGATAAACTGGAAGGCAAGGGGATTGAGGGAGAGGGAAGGACAATTGCGAATATTGGATTTAGGCGTATTGCCGGGATTTGAAAGGGTAATGATTCTCAGGCTATACATCTGGATGTCGCAGGATTGGAGTTATGACATGGGAATTAATTAAGCCACACTGCGAGAGCTCTAGTATGCGCTACGCTCAGTCCCCGAGGCTGGAATCTACCTGAAATTTTGCACCCAGCCGTGCCGGCCTTGTGCCTTCCAGCACCGCAGTCTCGTACCCCTCATCGCGGTAACTCAGCCTTGAAAATGACACCGCATATTCGCTGGTCTCAAAAACGGCGAAGGCCTTTTACTTCTTATTCAACCTATACGATATTAGAAGGAGACCCTTGCCATTACCGGCCTTGTGGGAAACATTGTCCAGTTTTTCGACTTCAGCGGCAAGCTAATCTCCAAGTCGGCCCAGCTTTACCGGTACAGCCATGGCGCACTCGTAAAGAATATCGACGTTGAGACAGTGACAAATCATCTAATTCTATTAAACAACAAGCTCAAAAGTGCTGCCTGCGCTCTGAGTCAACATATTCGCAGAGTCGGAAAATTTTATATCCGCGTAAAGGGATAGTAACAGCACCATGGAGGAATCCTCGTATCCTAAGCATCCAGCATGTCATCCCCAACCTCCACCGCATCCGACCATCCCTCCACCGTACCTCCCCGACTCCGTTCAATATTCTGGAATGCCTATATCTACGACGCCAACGATACAGCCACTGTGCTCAGCGGTATATCCGTCGACAAAGGTATTACGAATGCCAACTTCTACTCGATGGTGGAGATTCCCAGGTACCTTCTTTTTACGCGGTGAAGGCGATACCCAAATAGAAAAGGATAACCATCCACCTCAACCTGGGAAGTACTATATTGTTGCTACCGGTCGGTTTCTATACATACCCTTTTATGGTTGGGCGGCTAAGTGATGAGCAGATTCCTTTACGATTAATAATGAGCCATAGCTTCTCCGTACAATTTCTCTTAAAACTAGAACTCGTTCCCAACCCTTCTGTGATGCCGTCCGTTCGCGAGATCATCGGTGCGTTATATCAGGGATAGAGGTAGCTTCTTATCGTGGCGAATTTTCATATACGGGGTTTGAGGCTGCGCATGTCTTTTCGTTGGCCTATGAAGGTCACCGGATTGACAATAACTGCAGTCGCTGGATTACGATTCCGCCAGAGAAAGGAGGAACCATTAATTCTGTGCAGAATGGGTTGCTCCTTAGGACTGATACACCAATTGTTTGATATCTATGACTTCTCAATTAACCCTGATGTATGCATGCCTATATTTCCTATAAAGATATAGTAGCTAATAATCTTAGGATAATTATAAGATTATGTTTTTTATGCCTGATTATTGCGGTTTTGCCGGCAAGCATCTTGATCAGAGGTTTCTTAACAACCCTCAACGACCTCTTGATCAGCTTCTACGTTGGCATTTTAGGCAGGCTGTCTTAGCCAACATGAGAGGTGCTGGCGAGCCTATATTTGAGCATGGCTTCCCGCCCGGCTCCGATGTCGTTGGTGACATACTTTATGGTCCGAAGGCTGCCGAAAGTTTGAGTTGTTTAGTCGCCTGGGTGCTCAAGTTGAACTATTTCCAGCAGCGGGCCAGGATGGTGGCAGAACTATTGGTGGCTCAGCATTACAGATTTACGCTTCTAACAGCAGATTCCCCTCGTTGACGGAAGGATCAATTTGCTGTAAAGCTAGTAGAAACTCGACCAGTCTTTATCCTTAACTCGCTTAGCGTGCACGGAGTAAGTGGTCCGTGCAGAACACCAAATCCAAACAACGCGTACAGTCGATTGCGTTAATCTAATTGGCTGATTCTTATCGATAACGCGTGGACGAATTTCAGCGGGTTAAGAGATACGATAGCATCATACAGTTTTAGGAAAGAAGAGGATCTCCCTACCGCTTCCATGACGTACGAGGCTAAAAGCTTTGGCCAAGCAATGTTTAATTCTCCGAAGCGTGACATGATCATAGCGCGACGCGTTCATCCGCCTCAACATCTTCCCTTTCTCTTCTCTTTTCTCTTCTCCTCCTTCCAATGCCTCAAGAACAGGGTCACGACCTACCAGAGCCACCGAGCTCCCCTCCCTTCCTTCCTCAATATCCTCTCTCTTTCAGAAAGAAAAGATCTCGCTCCATATACAGCGAGACGCCCCACACGTCCAGCGATCCACCTGTTTTCTCTAGTGATGACCCTCCGGAAGCCGAGGGAGTAGAGAACTATGCCACCCATAGGAAGAAGAGAAAGTATAGAGGCACTTGGTGGAGTCACGAGCCGGTTGCGGAAACACGGAGTGCCAAGACCAAAGGAGAGCTGTCAAGAAATATAGACAGCGGGGTGTGGCTGGCAAGTGATGACACAGAAGATTCTCCTCCAGATTCAACTACTCTTTTCAATCACGGTGTGCAGCATGAGAATCCTTACTTGGTCACAGAAGAGTATGCAGATGAGGAAGCAGCCAATTTCATAGGCTCAAATGCACCTTCACTTATCTCACAAGATGATATGATCGCGCAGCAAGTCATCGAGGGCCGTCTGGAACTTGGCGATGAGAGGATCGATTTATCGTGAGCGTCTCCTACCACCCATCAAGGTTTCTTTTATAAAACTCAGCCTAACGACTTTGCAGCGACTTATCACTCTCTTCAATTTCCGACGCAACGCTCAAATCTTTACACTCATTGATCCGCAATCCTCGCGTTAACAACGAAGCTCCTAGCCCTGAACGCTACGAGTCACTTGCGCCATTTCTGCAACTCTTCTTATCCCGCAACGCTCTACGTACTCTACCTCCCGAGCTGTGGAACTTGCAGCATCTTTCCGTACTTAGCCTTCGAAATAATAAGCTTACTGAGCTACCACCTTGCATTACAAAACTGCACAATCTCGTTGAGCTCAACCTTGCTGGAAATCGGTTACGATGGCTCCCTTGGGAACTATTGCGCTTAGTTGGCCCTAAGGGCAGTTTACGTCGATTGAACGTGCGCCCAAATCCTCTATTCCAAGGTGTTCAATTCCCTGGAGACAAAGGTGTACTACTTGGTACGCCCTTTCCTATTAAGGGAATAGCCCTTGTAGTCGACTACCTCAAGCAGACGCTCAACCTTACTAAACAAAGATCTTCAAAGTTTCAACAAACCCTCTCAGGTGATGATCTAGCCGAAGAACTAGAAGAACTAGAGAAACAATGTGCTTGGATAGAAAAATTATGCAACCTGTTTCAAAGTCGAGGGGAGAAATATTTGAAAGAAGTCATCTATTCACCTTCAAGTGTACCCAGGGAATCACACGGTCCCCGGGATAGACTCGACACATTTATCACAACTTACAACTACCCACCTGCCTTTATCGCATCAACTCCCGTCACATTCTTCCGCTTCGATGGCACCCTAGCGCCACACTCCCAAATCCCACCAACCGCCTTGCCGTTAGATGTGAGGCACCTCCCGGCAACCCTATCAGGACCAGCACCGTCTCCGCCCAATACGTCTTCCATGTACGCACCATCACTCCTCGATCTCGCCATCCGTGTCAGCACCCAGCATCTCTCTCACACCCAGATCCTGAGTCTGCTCCCACCCGATACTCCTTCCCACATCCTGCAGGTTCTTGATGCTGCTGAAAACATCCGGAAGACCAACGGCAGCGCACAACAGGATTGCTCCATTTGTGGCAGGCCATTCATCATAGCGCGGACAGAGTGGATTGAATATTGGCACTGCACCCCTGATACGCTTTTCTGCACAACTGACGACCTTTTTTGGCCCTTTTTAAGGAGAGGCTGCAGCTGGGGATGCGCGTTTGATCCAGCAGTGGATGAGCTTAATGGTCATCACGAGTTAGCTGATGAGTGATATCTTATATCATTTCAGGATGCACTTGACCAGAAACATTGGGGTAGACACAGGGCTTCAGATAAGATATCGAAATGTCAAGGCGAACTGGGTGGCAGTAGTTACCTAAGCCTCTTCTCACCACCGCATTCGAGTAGCAGGGAGAAGGTTGCTAATTTGAGGGTGGCTTTTTGTATTCCGCTTTTATTTTCTCATGCTTCTTGGGTTTATTTAGCAAGTCCTAGGAGGTATTTGGTGTTGGATGTTGGGTGGCGGTTATTCGAATGTGTTTGAGCAACTTTGGAGTAATATTCCATGCAAAATAGGAGCGCAAGCCTCGCGTTTTTAATGTATTTGGACTACTGCCATTCTGGGCAACTTTACCGACATCATCAATATATCTGAACCGAAAATGAAGTTCCGCTTTGTGAATACGTTGCATGTTGGCCAGCACCATCATACTAGAGAAATATTTGTGTATACATTACAGGCCTAGAGTCTGACTCGCCGTTCTTGACGGCTACCCTTTTTTTTAGAACTATGCCACCATCTAGCGGCTCAGTCTCATACAACATTCAAGGCTAGGCAATACTAGCCACATAACCAGCCTACAGACTTTCTATCCCATCTACCAATATCCAATCTAACATTCCCCGGTCTTCTTTTTCGACTCTCTCAGCCCTCTCATCGCTCACTTTCCATCCTCATATGCGATTCACTCCACTTCACATCCTCCTTCACCCGAATCATCCCCATCTCCTCATCACTCCCCTTCGTCCTGAAACTGCCCGGCCCGCCCCCACCCACAATATTATTCGTCAATCCGACCTCATCATCCCGCAACGGACTCTCCATCTCAGTCCACTCGCCAATCCCCTTCGCGCAGTTCCTGCTAAGCCTGGACCCGGCCCCCACACCACCCGCGCTCAGCTGGTTGGAACCGGGCCCGGAGGAAGGGCTGGAGCTGGAGGGGTAGGCCTGCTTGGGGCTGGAGGAGCCCTTGGTGCGCACGACGGCCCACCAGCGGCGGAAGAAGGGCGCGAAGGTCGGCAGGCAGGCGCACACGATGCCGATGAAGGGCTCGACGCACGACCAGACGAAGACGGGCGACATGGTCCAGGTCGGGTCCGACGACTTGACGTTGCGCTCTAGGGTTACGATGCGGACGATGCTGGCGATGCAGACGCTGGAGAGTGGTAGGTTAGCTTGGCTGAAGTGCTTGTTTGGGGGGGAGGGGCGAGGGTGGGGGGTTGGGGATGGAGGATGGAAAGATGGACTCACAAGCTTCCCAGTAGCAGGATGCTCACGACGGCTAGCTTCTGGCTCGTTGGCATCTGCAGTCCCCATACGATCGGCACTGGGACGCACAGAATGATCACGTCTATTAACATGGCGGCGATGCCGTTTCCGAAGAAGAACTTCGGGATGTCGATGCAGGTGCCCACGGCCGTTAGGTCCGTGTAGCGGCGCCAGAAGTAGTCGAGCGGACGGCAGCCGACGTTGATAGTGACGATGATGGTGATCCAGTAGCCGATGGTGAGGAAGAGGCACAGGCACAGCGAGTACTTGATGCCGAAGATGCGGCGGTAGAACAACAGGATGGAGACTTTGGTGCAAGTCACCGCTGTGGCGTATATCATTACATAGGCGTACAAAAGCTGCACGTGGCTGGTTAGAGAGCGTGCTTGGAGTCCGGGCCCAGAAAGGTGGAGACGAACTTTCCAGATTAATATGAAATCTTTGGCCGTAATGGCCCATAGATGTTTTCCACCGCCATAGTTAATACCTAGAAAGAATTACGTTGGATACACTCCTCGAAGAGATAAGAAGCTGGTACTCACTTAATAAAGAACATATGCCAGTTCCATATGCGAAAAGCTGTGCGATTATTAGTATAAATTTATCTTTGAGGATGAAGATATATCCTACTAATGCTGCGACTATGAGATAGTCGTCCGACGCCAGCGAGATGCTATTCGGTGTACTTCGAGCCACAAATCGCATTATAACAGCAACAGTACCAATCACCATGAGAGTGATAACTGCGCCGAAGATTTGGCCATTCTGGTTTTCGGTGAGGTTGACACCAGGCGGGGCTGGTCCAAAGTCACCACTGGCTGACATGGTGGCTCTTGAGGGGGTGGCAAGAAAAATAGGTAGAACAAAAGGATACTTAAGACGTAAATGCCAGGACCTATAATCCGGTCTGTAGCAACCAGCTAGATTTTCAATTGATTAAGAAGTCAAGAAGTTAAGAACATGAGTGCATTTAAAAGAAGTCACGAGCAGAAGAGAACATTAAATGCGCCCGAGACAGTGGAGACGCGCCATCGGCCCGTGAAAATCTCAATACACATAAAGACAAACATATTTTCACGGGAGTCTCGAAGCCCTGGCAAACATGTTTAATGGTTGTGTTTTTTGCTCCGTCAGCTTTCACGGGTATTGTGTGACGAGGTTCTCTGCCTCACCTGAGTGAAAGGGGGCGTTGGTGGATCTCAGCCCTAGATCCTGGCTTAGTCATATTTCTTTTCTGCACTCTCAGCACAAGAAGGAAGACATGGCCACCAAGCATTAATCCTGGAGCCAAGGGACGGAGGAAAAAGGTTGGCGCTATACGAGATTCGTGATACACAGAATGGGAAGTCGCCGAAACATTGTGAAGCCTCGTCAACGGGAAACAGGGTGCAGAAATGAGTAACCGCTGAGGTTAGAGGTCGAGAGAGGTTTCAGGAGTCCATAAACCGAAAGAAGCTGACAGGGTGATTGGGTTGAAAATGGCCGGGTGCGAAAGCCCCTGGCTAAAAAAAAAGTGAATAGATTTTATATAGACTTTTGCGAGCTAGGCTAGATGTGGCTGCGGTGGGATGATCAGGATGCTAATGTTACACAAGGGTCCCCCAAGCCACCAGCTACTGCAGCTCCTGTCACTCTCCAAAAGGAAATAGTCTGGGTCGATTAACGCCATGCCGAGCGGCTTACTTTTTCCCAAGAAGCGGTATTGGACAGTGCTTTTATCAATATTCAATGCTTATCGATAAGAATTCAGTATTTTTCAATAGTAATATATTATTGAATTAAATATAAATTAAAAAGCGTTTAAATATCTATATTATTATTCAATAATATTATTATGGTGTTGTTGAAAAATACTAAATCCTTGTCGATAAGTATTGAATATTGATAAAAGCACTGTTGGAAGTCGGGGGTGGAAAGTAACCGGGCGGGACGTTTTAGAGTCCCCGAAGCCAGAGTGTGGTCCGGGTGTGGCCGAGAGCCGACTGCCCGTGCGCTGCTAGGTGCGGATGTGCAAGTAAGAAGCCTCACTTGAAGCATCACAAACATCCTATCTCAGCTTAGCTAGTGTCTTGGCTTTTGCTGCATGCAAAGCCCTTACAAAGCCATAATTTTCAACTTTGTTGATGGCCTCCAAAACCACAGCTATAAAGCTTTTTGTGAAAAAAACAACCAACTTTATTGTTTCGAATGCATCTGAGTCAGGTCCAATGGAGATCCACTTTCTCTGTGCGTCGGTCGGGATATGCCCGTACAGAACAGCTTTTGGGCCTCAGCTCGGACTCCGTCTTCCAACTTCCTGGGACAAGACCCGACAACGGCCTTGCATCTCTAGAGTCATTGTATGACTGACTGTCCTATTCATGACACTACTTTAGGCCGGCTGCATGGAATCTGAATCCTCCAGACACGGATGTGAATGTCTTACCCTGTCTGCGTGCATTGCCGCTGCATTGATAACTAACTGGTTGGTCAGGACCAGAGATAGTTAGCTGTTCGGCGAGTGGGAGGATGTGCCCTTGACTCAGGACTATCAACAAGCGAGGCATACGAAATCACGCCGTCTTTTGTGTCTCGCCATTGTGGGCTTAGATCAGTGCCTTCTCTTAACTTTAAGGTTAAGCTCTAGCCAGGAAGTGATCCCTTTTCATACATTCGTCGCACGAGGAAACGGCAGTGGCATCAAAGTCTCAGAGAGCTGCGACTATCCATGTCCGCCTTGTGGACGAAAAAGGCCTTCAGACCTTATGACTTCATACTATTTCTATTACTTTTCTATTACCTATTACCCAATTGATCAAGTGGCAATGAGGTAACAGTTTCAAATCGACGTCAGTGTCGACGTCAGCCTTTGCCACCCACTTGGTGTATATAATGAGGCTCCAGAGCCCCTTGCGGTAAGACAGAGTCATCATTCTTATCTTCTGGTCTTCCGATCGACACCAACTTATACCTTGAATGTTTTTCAACCAAATTTTCCAAAGCAAATTCCCGAACATCTAGCAATATGCCGTCCTCGGAGGAAATAAACGGGTCACATATCACCCATGCAGGTGCTGTTGCCAAAGGCGACAGACCTGGCAATTGGGTTCCGATCAAGGAGGAGCCAGTCTTCTCCCGCAGGAAGCTGAAAATCGTTTGTGTTGGAGCAGGATTCTCTGGCTTGACCCTTTCACACAAAATCAAGCTCGAACTTAAGCTCTCAGACGTCATAGACTTAGTCATCTATGAGAAAAACGCAGACGTCGGTGGAACGTGGTACGAGAACAGATACCCAGGAGTTGCATGGTGAGAATTTTATTTGATGGAAACTCTGAAAAGGCCTTCGCTGATAGGTGTGGTAGTGACATTCCAGCTCGTAATATTTTGTCCTGAACACTATAAAGAACTATAACTGAAGATTCATGTAGACTCGTACACGTTTCTCTTCGAACCAAATCCGGAGTGGTCGCAGTTTTATGCCCCAGGACCAGAGATTGAGGCGTACATCAAGAAAACGGTACGGAAATACAATCTAGATGAACCAGTACAGTTCAATTCCAAGGTCACAGAGGCGACTTGGGATGAAGAGAGCGGGAAATGGAAGATCAAGGTTGATCAGAGTGGTGCTGTGAAGGAAGACGAGGCAGATATATTCGTCAATGGAACAGGGTTTTTGAAGTGAGTTGGGCTAATAACCCGAGCGTACGGATATACTAACCCAGTCAGCAAATGGAAATGGCCAAAGATCGAGGGTTTATTCGATTTCAAGGGCAAGCTGGTACATTCGGCGAATTGGTGAATGCAATTCCGTACACCTTAACCAAATACGTGACTGATAACATGGTAGGGATGATTCCTACGATTATACCGGTAAGAAGGTCGCTGTCATTGGGAACGGATCGTCGGGTATCCAGTGTGTTCCGGCCATGCAGCCGAAAGTCGAAAAACTGGTCAACTTCGTTCGGGGCCCGACCTGGATTTCAGTGAACATCTGTGCCGATAAAGCTCTGGATGGTCGCAATTTCTCATACACGGAAGAGGACAAGAAGCGGTTCAGAGAGGATCCCAAGGCCCACTTACTACTGCGCAAAGAGCTTGAGGCTAGGTGAGCATTGAACAAGTACTTCTACCGATCTACGGAGTCCACAAGGCTAATTATAATGGTTCCATAAAGTCTCAATGGATTTTTCTACGGCATGTATCGTGACCACCCGGCGCAATTGGGCCTTACGGCTTTGTGCAAGACCCAAATGATCGATCGAATGCAGGCCTCACCCGAACTCGCTGACAAGATGATCCCCAAGTGGCGACCTGGTTGTCGGCGCCTGACTCCGGGAGACGGATACCTCGAAGCATTCCGAGAGCCAAACACTTCAATGTGCTGGGACGCCATCGAGAGCATCACAGCAACCGGGATAAAGACAGCAAATGGAGAGGAGGCCTTCGACATGATCGTCTGTGCAACGGGCTTCGATACGTCTTTCATACCGCCATGGAAGTTTCAGGGACGAGACGGCGCAAGTTTAGACGAAAGATGGAAGGTGGACCCGGAAGCCTTCTTTGCGGTTCAGGTTGACGGGATGCCGAACTATTTCATGTTCAACGGACCAAATTGCCCAATCTCGCATGGTTCGGTGCTGACACAAATATCGTGGACCTGCGATTACATTCTGAAGTGGGCGAAGAAAATCGCAACCGAAGACATTAAGTAAGTCCCAGCCAATGGGCGGGCAAGATCCTGTACGTGGATAGTGCTAACGGAGGTTTCCACTATAGGTCAGTTGACGTTAAGAAAGAAGCCGTTGATGACTATAATACTTGGTCGCAGGAATTCCTCAAGCGTACTGTCTGGGCAGACGAATGCCGCAGTTGGTATAAGAATGGCAAGAACTCTGGCCACGTGACGGCCGTCTATCCCGGTAGCATCCTACACTTCAAAGATTGTCTTGAGAACATGGGTGGTGAGCACTTCGACATCCGATATAACTCGAAGAATCGATTCCGGTTCCTGGGTAATGGTGAAAGTGTATGGGATAGGCACGGCATGGGGGATCTTGCGTACTATATGAACTAAAGCTGGGGACATGATGTGTTGGCCATGGAGGTAGCCTTACTACCGAAGTGCGACGGGTGGTGCTCGACATCAGTATCAGTATAGTTTCAACCTGTATCATCACTCTCTAGGGACCCCTGTAGGGGGTCAATATCTTATGTATATTAGGGCTCTTAGAGCCACCTTGAATAAGGCAGATCAATCGTTCAATTCTGTGTCTCTACCTATCAGCTAAGCCTATGTCATCTATCGTGATACCAGCCTGGCTGAAATGATGCAGGGGAGTCGGGTTACTAGTTAAGCACTGTTGCGTTCCATCGCAAGCGACAGGAGGTGGTTTGCTTATCCAGCGCATGTTTCGATACACCTATTCATACCTGATCAATGAAGCTCACAAATGTCCCATCATGGTTCAGAAGTACAGTGATGTGTACGAACCCCTTTGGCGAGATTTCAAATTGATGAACTGGATCTAAGGATAAGAGAATGAATGAATCTATGGAATCTATCTACGACGTATATAGGCCCCCTTATATAGGCCTATACCTACGGAGTCATAGGTGGTTGCTTATGGACGTCGTCCAAAAAGGAACCAAAGGGAATCTGCTTATGTAAGCAGGCAACGAACGTGGAGGACTCTTCCAGCACCATCGTCATACCCCCTAGTACTCTACCAAAACAGAAGCAGATCCTTCCTAAATTAGTGTTAAACTTAATAATATATAAAAGAAACACCTTATAATCCTCTAAGTGTATTGTAGGTCCTATTTGACCTCTCCCTAAGCTGTAATTAATCACCCATCTTAAGCTCTATATTGTTCTTATCCCCTATTTAAAAGTCGTTAGCGTGGGTTAAAATTGTTAAATGGCGTACCCTCCGAGGTTTTGCCGACCTGTGTATAATTTCCTACTTAGGTTTAGTGTCTATATCGCATTAAACGAGGCCTAGCTGCTTAACGAAGTTCCTAAACTAAGCCGTCGTTAGTGGCTTTATAAGACCGTCTGCCACTATACTGCTTATAGGAACGTGCTGTAGGTAGATTACGCCGCTTTAAACCTTGTTACGAATATAGTGCCAGTATAGCTTAAAGTGCTTAGTGCGCGTGTGGTAGTTGTTGCTTTTTGTAAGGCTAATTGTCGACCTGAATCGAAGTTCCTTACTACCATCATAATACTGTCTGACGACCTAGATCGTCTATACAAACTATATCTTAGTTGTCTCGTATCTTAAGCTTATATATCTTATTAAACGTCTCATTACCTATTTCTCTTAACTATGACCTACTATATGACGACGTCGTCGTTATTATATTTGGGATCTACCTAATATATATAAGAGAGCTTCTAAAGCCCTCTTTAATAAAACAGAGTTCTTATTCCTAATCATCCGTTTAATAGTTATAAGCCCGGGCTGTCTACTATATCATCTTTAATTCCAAAGCCTTTATTTCTATTAATTTCAATTATTATCTTAATTATAGATAACTACTCACAATGACTTCTTAATAAGAAACTCCTCCCGTTATTATATTATCCGTTATCCTTATAAGCCTAAACGATTAGGACGAATGGATTAAGGTTATTAAGTTAAAAGCAAATAATAATCGTCTTTGGAAGTATGTCGACCTATTAACACCTAAGACCGATCTGCTATAGCTTAAAGAACCTATTTATGCCTTACCTAAGGATGCTAATAGCCGGGGGAAGACGAAGCTCGCGGACCTAGATAAGGAGAAAAAGGAGGAGCTCTGTACGCTTAAAGCCAACTATAGGGACAATATAAAGCTATACAGAAAACAGCTGTTAGCTCTTAATACGTTGCGCAGCCACATCCTAAGCTCTATCTTACATACCTACCTCATCTATACGTTTAAATGCACTACTACCTATAACGTCTTGGTATCTCTTAAGAAGAGAATTGCTCCAACTAACCACGCCCAAAAGCTTTAAATAGCTACTTAATATACAAGGCTTAAAAAGGCGCCTTAAAACTAAAACTTTAAGATCTAGTATAAAAGTAGGAGAAGGTATATACAGAGTGCAAGGAGCAAGCTCTACCTAAGGTAGATAGTAATCGTTTAGTAAAAGACTTCGCATACACAGTCGAATTAATTACACTAAGCTAGTTAGAATATTAGAAGAATAAGCTTAATAAGCGTAAGTGGGAGAAGAAGATGCTTCCTACCTTCTTTAAACTGGTTAAAATATACTAAAACCACCGTTATACGGACCTTACCTAGAAGGGCAAAACCCTACAAGGAGGATCCTTCGGAGTTACCTTTAAAGATAAGTCACTGAATTTAAAGCCTAAATTAAAGCCTTAATCGTCAGTAGATAAGTAGAAAAAGAAAAGGTAACCACCACTAGAGTGCCTATATGGAAAGCGTTACTACTTTAACAAATACTAGTACATCGTAGAGTTAATTCCTTGCCTATTGTGGTTTAAACCAAGTAACAAAATTTAGAAGAAGGTAAATAAGAAGATTACTAATACAACGCCCAAAATTAAGGCTTGTATTAAGTAAATTAAAAAGGATAATTAAGCTAATAAGAAGGACGATTAAGCTAACAAAAAGCCAAAGGAAGGCAGCAATTAGAGCTTATAAGGGCCTACTAGAAACTTTACAGTTTATTATATAGGATCCAACAACACAACTTCCAATTACAAGCTTCGCGATAGTGTAATTCTTAACTTAAGAACTAGCCTATATATCTTTAACAATAGAGCCAGGTTTATTAGCGATATTAAGCCTATAATAAAACGCGTCTACATAGGCTCGCATATAGCTCTTAGGAGCAGCCTTTATACCAGGCTTCTATACTAACTTAGTATATCTTAATAAGCTTAATAATAAGGGAGTCTACTAGAACAATAAAGAGAACACTCTCTTCTATGGCAACGACGAGACGTACGCCTACTATGGCCGCCACTATAGTCAAAACACCATCGAATATAATAAGCCAAAAAGTGACTTACCTAAGGCTTTATTTGCGACTCAATTAAAGCCAATAAAGCATTTATTAAAGCCTCTACTAAATTAGGCAGAAGGCTATATATAGTACTAGCGAATAGGCCATATAGGAAAAGACGTAATTAAGAAACTACCTTAGTTAGTAACAGGCGCGATTATAAAAGGCCTAATAACGGTAGAATGTAAATTGTGTGGAGTAAGTAAAGCTTATAAGGTGGTATCTAGAAGACCTCTAACTTAGTTACTAGTTCCTTTCTATAGAATTTACCTTAATTTAATACCCGGAATAGTTATATTTAATAGCGATAAGTACGCGGTATACTTCCTTAATGATATAACGCGAATAAATAAGGTAGAGACGATGGCTAAGAAGTCGTCCCTTACCTAAATTATTATTAAATATTGTAATGTTATCAAACAACGATATAGCTTTAAGGTAGCCATTATCTACACAGATAGAGAGACGTCTTTTATAGGCGAATTTAAGGAATGGGCAGCTAAACGAGGAATTAGTATTAAAAGATTAGCACCTAATACTTAATTATAGAACGGTCTAGCGGAACGATCTGGGGGGGTAATTATATAGAAGGCTCGGTGTATAAAAATTAAGGCTTATTTACTAGAGGAGCTATATCCTAAAGTCTATAAAGCAGCTGCCTATTTACTTAATCAAACGCCTAGTAGAAGACTTAGGTAGTAAACGCCTTTTAAAAAAATCTAGTTAGCTATAGGTATATTACTACTAAAACCAAATATAGGCCACCTACGAGTCTACGGCTGTAGGGCCTACCCTTTTAAGTATAATATTCTACGCCTAAACAAGCTCGCGCTAAGGGCCTATATAGGATATCTGGTAGGATATAATTTGATAAATATATTCCAAATCTATATTCCTAGTTAAAAGAAGATTATAAAAACTAGAGACGTGAAGTTTAATAAGCAGTTGCTTTATAATAACTTATAGCCAAATCTGGCGAATATACTCCGAGTTAGAACTAACTAAATATTAGAAATTATTAATATCTATTAAATATAGAATCTCTAAGACAAATTGGAATCGTCGTCTAATAAAAGCAATAAGACTTAAGACAAGATTTAAGTTAACACTAAAGGGAGACAATAGGTGGAATCTAGTGGAAATAAGGAAGAGCCTAATATTAAGAGTAGTAAGCAACAAGATTTAAGCTCTAAAGATAACTTAGCTCTAGGGCTTCCTACCCTAAACAAGACACCAGAACCTAACTCACTAAAGCCTCTACTACCGTCCTTAAATACCTTAGTAAAGAAGCCGCACTATATCCTAGTTCCGACTAATAAAGCTAAGCTAAAGAAGAAGATTAATGGCGATATAGGAGAGCAAAATATAGTTAAAGAAAAGAGACTTAAAGGACGATTAAAGATTTACGTAGGCTTTCTTGCTAATGTCACTAACCAAAGCCTTCTAGCTTAAAGATTAGCCTTTAATATAGGGCTCACATTTTATAAAAAGCTACACTATAATTAGCTCCCACTGCTACCTAGGAATTAGAAGGAGCTTTAAAGACATTAATATAAGGAAGAGTTCGCGGCTACTACTTGGAAGGAGTATATAGACCTTTAAAATTAAGGAACGTTTTAAGTCGTTAATAAAATAATCTACATTAAAACTATACCTATTATCTGGGTATTTATATACAAGACTAATATTAATAGATATCTAACGAGATTTAAAGCTCGTTTTTACGCATAAGGTAATCTATAAGAGTTAGTTTATAAGGACACCTATACCGCAACTTTAGTAGCAAGATTATTTAGAGCCTTAATAGCTATTATCGCAATATTTAACCTAGACTACTAGCAAGGCGACGCTGTTAATGTATTCGCAAATAGTGTAATTAATAAGGTCGTATACGTTAAGTATTTAGATAGATTTCTGGTTAAGGGCAAGTGCCTACTTCTCTAAAGAGCGCTCTATAGATTAAGGCGATTACCTCTGCTATAGCACAGTAACTTAACAATAACGCTAAAAAAGGAAGTCTTAAAGCTAGTAGCGGAGGAACCTTGCCTATATTACAACAATTAGCTAATAGTCTTCTTCTATGTCGACAATATCACAGCTGTATTTAGGAAAAAAGATCTACTTAAGCTCTAAACCTTTAAGGAGCACCTTATAAGAAAGTATAAGATAAAGGACCTAGGTAACCTTACCTGGTTTTTAAAAATTTAAATTATCCGCGATAGAAAAAATAGGAAGCTCTAGCTTAGCTAGGATTCCTATATTAACAAAATTGCGATAAGCTTTAAAGTTAAAGATTATTATAAGATATATATACTAATAGGTATTAAGGAACTTAAGCCTAATCTAAAGCAAGCCTCTAAGTAGGATACCTACACCTATTAGAGGAAAGTCGGATCTATGCTCTATATAGCCAATATCACTTATCTAGATATAGCGAGAACAGCAAGCAAGCTATTAGAATTCTTACAAAATCCGTTACTAATTCACGACGTAGCTGCTACAAGGGCAATTGCCTACCTTAATCAAACTAAGACTCTTACAATTAAGTACTTAAAGGAGAATATAATAAACTAGATCTTTATAAGGGCTAGCGACGTATTATTTAGCAACAACCTAGTAAGTAGAAAGAGCATAGAAGGTTATCTATTTACCTTATTTAGAGGGCCAATTAACTGGCAATCTATGAAGTAGAAGTTAATAATAAAATTAAACACAGAAGCAGAGCTTCTAGCCCTATTGCATGCAGCTACCGAGTTAATTTAATAGCAGCGATTCTTTAAAGAAATCGGATTTAACCCTAATAAGAAGCAAATAATATATTACAACAACCTATAGACAATTTAACTACTTACTAAAAGCAACGCGGAGCTTAATATTAAGCTTTAATACGTTAATATCTATTACCACTAGCTCCGCCAGGAAGTTCGTAAAGGAAGCATTAATATTAAATAGGTGCCTACTGCGGATATAACAGTAGATGGCCTAACGAAGGCTCTGCCTTATCAAAAGTATAAGATATTTATTTAGTAATTAAACCTCGTTAATATCAAGGATCTAATTTAATTTAATTTAAATAATATTTAGGCAAGGTAAATATATAGAGGATTTCCTTTAACTCAACACCAAATTGCTATTATAACTTTTTAGTATTTTCTATAGCAGCCTAGAAGGCTCTATACAGCTAGGGGGGTATATTAACCTAAATTAAAGTTCCTTACTACCATTGTAATACTATCTAACAACCTAGATCGTCTATACGAACTATGTCTTAGTTATCTCATATCTTAAGCTCGTATATCTTATCGAATGTCTCATTACCTATTTCTCTTAACTATAACCTACTATATAACGACGTCGTCGTTATTATATTTAGGACCTACCTAATATATATAAGAGAGCTTCTAAAGCCCTCTTTAATAAAACAGAGTTTTTATTCCTAATTGTCCGTTCAACACTAATAGCTAGTTAATTATCGCTATATAAATATATCGGTAGTAGATCCTTTCTAGTGTAGCCTAAATTAGTAAACAATTAACGAAGCTATAAGGCTTCCTTAGCCGTATACGTTATTGCTATATACTTAGCCTCTATAGTAGAGGTTGTAAGAATTAACTACTTACTTAACTTATGTAAAACTAGGCCACCTACTAACTTATAAATATAGCTAAAAGTTAACTTCCTGTTAACCGCATCTACGAACGCTGTATCGCTATAGCTATATAGCTATAGGTTAGGTATATTACCTAGTGGGCTTCCGCTATATTCCCTATTATAATTAGGGGTAGTATAGTCTGTAACTAATACCTCGGCGAAGGCTTTCGGAGGTAGTTATTGCCCTTAGGGTAAGCCGAACTCTATACCTAAGTTAATCGTTCCTATATAGTAGGCGAGTATCTACATTACGGCTTCTATATATAGTTTGGTAGGGTTATATAGGAACTAATAGAGCTTTTTTACGGCCTAGGCTATATTGGGCTGAGTCTAATTATATAGATAAAGTAGAGAGCCTATTAGCGATTAATACCGTTTTATTAGCTCCAGCAGAGCTTAATCCTTACGTGGCTTAAAGTCTACCGTAAAGGGGTGAATTGGTATAGAGGCTAGTGCGCAATTATCTATATAGAATGTATATAGGATCTTCCTAATATAGGCGTCCTATACTAGCCGAATTAAGCGCGCCTATTAGTTCCTTATAATTTAAATACCTAGGTAGTACGCAATTAGTCCTAAGTCTCTTACTTTATACTTATTTCTGAGTGCTTTTTTAAGCAGTTCGATTATCTATATATCTCATCCAATTAAGATAAGATTATTAACGTAGACGATAATAATTTAGCTACTTTACTAGCTGACAAAGACGCATGGGTTAGCTAGAATTGGTATATATTTAAAGGTAATAAGGAAGCTCTTAAGCTCCTTATACTAAAGATATAGCGCCTACTTAAGACCGTAAAGAGCCTTAAGCAGTAGGCCTATAAAAGCAACGCCGTCCTTCTAATACTAGCGGTATCCTTCTAGCAGCTAAATGTAGATATTTTTACGGTTAAGCTTCCTATTAAGGAAGGCCGTAATTACGTCTAAGTGCTCACACTTTAGATTGTATGCGGTAACCAGGGCTATTAGTAGTTTAAATATACTAGGTTAAACAACGCCTATAAATATGTCGCCATAGTTAATCCCTAGGCGCTGCTTATTACCACGTAATATAAGTTATACTTTCCATCTAAATAGGACGTTATTTTTATTAAATTTATATATAAAGACCTACTTAACGGGTAAAGCCTTAGCTCTAGGTAGAAGTTTAACGATCTTAAATAAATTATTAACTATTTAAGACTCCCATTCCTTATCCGCCGCAGCCTTTTACTCCTTAAATATTAAATTTATGGCTTCCTTCTAGTTCCATAGCTCTGGAGGTAGTCCTTTAGTTATCCTTATTTACTAAGGCTGTAATAAAGCACTTATAAACGTATAGGCGAAGGATAGGGTAAGGTAGGTGGCCTTTATAGCTAGCTCCTTCCTTCCAGTTCTATAGAGTACGCTATAGTTAAGCCGTAGCTTTAACCGTGTATAAGTGTTCGCTATAGGTTTATTATCCTCTTCTAAGTACTTAGTTAGAATCTATTCTAGATCCTCCTAGTAGACGTCCCTTAGGGGAGTCCCTTCCTAATAAAGGTGTCCTCCTAGATTAAAAAGCTCTTGCTAGTTAAGACCTGCCTATTTATCGTCAGTAAAAGGAGGTTAATTAAGCTGCGGTGTGATATTGTGATCGTTAGAGGCACCCCCCGACTGCGAGGCTTAAGAGACCTTATCTACCTCCTACAGTGACTAAGAGACCTCACTTCCTTCCTACGGTAACCGAGAGACCTCTAATACAGTGTCTTTGGTAGGAAGTTCCTCAAGTAGTATCTAGCAGATATTATTATCGCCACCTTCTTCCTCACTAATTAGTATAGTAAGAAAGGTTCCTAATTTGTTAAAGGTAACGCTACTTAATTAAACAACCCTATTCTTGTAAGGTAGATAGACGCGATATATATATAAACCTTTATAGCTAACCAATTGTCCTTTCTAAGTCCTTACAACGAACTTATTACCCTATTACCGCTAAGGGTCTTTTTTATTAATATGGACGTAGGTAGGACAGCTATAGATCTTCTAGTTAGTATACGTAATTATAGAGTCAGTATTACCTAGGGCGTAAGCTATTACTTAAGCGGGCGGAGCTTTGTCCTTATTAACTAATATAGGTAATATATTAAGCCCATATACGGCTACCTTAGCGACTTCGGGCTAGAGCTTTAGTGGCAATTAAGTCTTAATTAATATTACCTTAACCCTTTCTTTAACTAGGTAGTTAGCCTTCTCTACTATTCCGTTCTAGTGTGTAGTATATAGGGTAGAGACCTTAGTAAGTATACCCTCGTCCTTAAAGAAATTAGTTAAGTCCTTACTAAACTACTTAACAGCTCTATCTAATCGGAAGCAACCAATCGTTATCCCTATTTAAGTCTTAATTATATAGACAAACTACTTTAAGGTAGAGGCCGCGGAGCCTCTATTTAATATATAGTAGATCCATCTAAAGCGTATTCGGTTATTAGTAAATAGTACCCAGTACTTCTTACTATAGAGACCTTTATATTTTAATAGCCTAACTATATTAATATACACCTTTTTAAATATGCGATTGCTACGTTGTTAAAGGCGTCTTAATATTTGCTTCTTGGCCTTTTTAAGGTAATAGTCCTCGCAGTGAAATAGCTTATCCTTAGTAACTACGATCCCCTTTATACTTCTAGCAAGGAGACGTATCTAGGTAGGAGGAAGGTGTTATAGTCTCTTATACCAAGTCTTTATAGTAGCTTTAGTAAGCACACCTTTCTTATAGAGGCGCAATTATGCGGTAGCCAGAGCTATTACAAAAGGAACCTCTATAGGGTTATCTACCAATATAAACGTATTAAGTCCGTTAATGTATAGGATATAGGCTATTTCTACCCGATCTTTAATGAGGTTAATTATATTATAGAAACCGTTAAAAAAGGCTCCCTTTTTTCGTAGAACACTAAGCAAGACGATATTTGTAAAGAAGTCAGGACAGTAATACACTTTAGTGAATGTAATTATATAGGCTGAGTGGTTAGTTTGGGCGACTATAAGCTTAACTAATCCAACGCCAATAGCCTTCATTAGGCCTCCTCCTATTTAGATTTAAATGGGTTTAATTTCCTAATACTAGACAAACTTCCTAATATCATTACCTATATAAATATTTAAGCAACTGTCGGCTATCTAGGAGTCCTTAATATTCATTCCTAAGGCTATAGCTGTTGGCCTAATAACCTGCGTAGCAAAGATCGATTTAGTTACCAAATTGGTAGCCTAAGAGGGGCGATTAAATATCCCCTTAGAGGCCTTATTTATATTTAAGGCTGCTCCATTACCTAAGCGTAAAGGTTATCTCTCTCCAGGTCTCCACTATTTGGGCCTTAAGTAGGCGTGCTTTATCTAGCAGCCTTCCTCGCCACCTAAATAACTTTGCTTGCACTATCTACACCTATTTAAAGCATCCTTAGTAGGACCTTAATTGCCTAATAAGGCACCGCAACCGGCTCCTCCGCCGCCTCTGCCGCGGCCATTGCCACAACCATGTCCATTGCCGCGTCCTCAACTAGACTACTTACGTAAGTCACCTAGTGGCTTATTAACTAAGGCGAAGCTCTTAAATAAGTCCTTCCGCCGAGCCTCGTCGGTGAGGTTAGCGATTAATTAGAGTGGTAAAATTGTGTAGCCGTCACGAATCTTATTACGTTGGATTTGGGCCTATATAGGGAAGTATTCGTTAACGGCGTTAATAAATTAATAGTTAATAATCTTGTTATCTAGGGCAAGCTTTACCTGCTTAACTCCTTAGACCGCTTCTTAGTAACGGCTTAAGAAAGTAGTAATTACTTAATCCGATTAATAGCGGAGCTTAATAAAAGTCTCCTATACGTTAGCCTTATGGATTAAGCTACAGGCCTTAAACGTCTACTTAAGGTAATTAATGTAGTCCTTTGCTGTCTGCTTGTGCTCTAAGGCAGTAATAATCTTATTATTAATTATACCAAGGATAACTAAACAGACTTTGCCGTCTTCCTTACTATACTATTTAAACTCCTTTTAGTACTCATTGGAGAGTGCCTTATTAGTTAAGCGAATTAAGTTATTAGTATCCGTAATAATTTAAGACCTCTTAAGGATCTTGTCTCGCTCCTCCTTGCTGGCGTCCTTTGGTACTTAATTAATAGATATTATAGGTTTTTCTTCCTGGAGCTTTAGGTAGAGTGGGGCCGTATCTTCTTAAATAATATGCAGAAGGCCCTTACTACGTAGGTACGTGCTAAGCTGTGTCCAATATTGGTGCCAATTTAAACCGTCTTTCTTAAGGCATTAAATGCCTAGATAGTCTTTACCTATAGCGACGCGTAAATAAATAAATTTAACGCGTAAATAAATGATTTTTAACGCGTAAATAAACGATTCTAACGCGTAATTTTGATAATAAGGAATGACTTTATACGTAGGTGTGGTAACCCTTAATACGGCCTATAGTAAGGCATTAAATATAGAGCAGTAAGATATGACCTAGCATAGGTGTAGTAACCCTTTATGTAACCTATAGTAAGGTGTTAATCTTCTAATGTCGCAGCTTGGTAGTAACAAGTGCTTATAACCTGATAAACTGGATCTGAGGATAAGAGAATGAATAAATCTATGGAATCTATCTACGACGTATATAGGCCCCCTTATATAGGCCTATACCTACGGAGTCATAGGTAGTTGCTTATAGACGTCGTCTAAAAAGGAACCAAAGGGAATCTGCTTATGTAAGCAGGCAACGAACGTAGAGGACTCTTCCAGCACCATTGTCATAAATTCGGTACGCGCATCTAATCTCGCTTGAATGGCAGAATATATAAGGGGGTAACATGAACGGGCCAGATGGCCCACCCTGCTAGTACAGTAACAAAATAAGCGAGTCCAAAGTGACATAGCGGGACTAGGTTATTTTGTTACTGTACTAGCAGGGTGGGCCATCTGACCCGTTCATGTTACCCCCTTGTAGTAGGTAGTTATAGTCACGTGGCTAGAGGAACGTATAAAACCCTACTTCAAGTGGCGCTGCTATTCTTCTCCTTTCCTTTCTCTAGCTTTGGATGTTCGTTGATAGACAATCCAATCGTACAGGCTTGTATGCATCCTTCTTGCTGTGCTCGTGCCTCGATTGACTGAGTCGCTCACATAGCGTGCCTGTAGCATTGAGATTGTAGATAAAATATCTACGTACCGGCTGATTAGAATCAAAATCCCCGGGGATATGCATGTGATCATAGCTCGAGTCTCCAAATGACATTAATATTTCGGCTGAGAAACTCCTGACAAAATCAATCTCCTAGCGAGCGGTGACGTTCTTGAGGATTGCCAGGTGGATCTGTAACACAGGCTTTAATAATGATACGAGTGACCGGAGATAATGTAGTCCATAGACGGTAGGGGTAGAGGTGTAATGTATAGGTAAGCAGGTAGGCTAGGATTGTTGCGACGGAGAATTGAGGAGACAATTTACCTCAGCGAGCTCAGACGTGAATTTGATTGGAGCGGATGTTCCTTCGGCCCGTTAACAAGTTGACTAACATCCACCAAAATCACGTCTGAGAGCCTTTGGCGAGATTTGTTAAAACCGTAAGCAAAATCCGCAAAACGGATATTGCGGATATCTAATTCATTCATTTACACAACGCGTTATTATTACTAAAAGTTAATACAATAATTTTAAGACTTAGGGCTTCTAAACGGTATAAATTTTATAATACAGCTATCGCTTGGTCCTAACATTAATTTCGTTAAAGTTAAAAAACGCGTTGTTAAAAGCGTAAGCACATATTATATCTTATTAAATAGTCTACTAATTTAGACAAAACTATATATATACATAGATATCTACTATTCAAAGCTATTGCAACACTTAACAGGTGTTATAGTTGGGTCCTTCCTTGAAAATATCCTCCCTTGGTCCGGAGTGCCTCAACTACTACTAGGGGGCAGAGCCTCGTGCAGAGCCTTAGTAGAGCTTCGTGCAGAGCCTTAGCAGAGCTTCGTGCGGAGCCTTAGCAGAGCTTCGTGCAGAGCTTCGTGCAGAGCCTTAGCAGAGCTTCGTGCGGAGCCTTAGTAGAGCTTCGTGCAGAGCCACGTGCAGGCGTGCTGATGTGTAGCTGTGCAGACGTGCAGACGTTCGTACGGGCGATCAATTGCAGAGACGTTTGTAGAGACGATTGTATGGGCAATTGATCGGTTGATTGTATGGGCGTTTGTACGGGCGTTTGTACAGGCGATTGTAGAACCTTCCTAGTATATTAGTGCCGCGTATTAGTAGAGCTTTAGGGCTCTATATAGGTGAAGAAAAGAGACTATATACATGAGGTAGGTGGCGAAACGCTGATGACGATGCTAACGATAGAGCTGACAACTACAACTCGTAATTGCCACTGTCGACAACGCCACTTAGTTAGTATTTGGTAATGGGAATCGACAATAGGGCTTCGAGCAGGGCTTCGAGCAGAGCTTCGAGGAGAGCTTCGAGCAGAGCTTCGAGCAGAGCTTTGTGCGGAGCTTCGTGCGGAGCTTCGTGCGGAGCTTTTGCAGAGCTTTGGTAGAGCTCTGTGCAGAGCTCCGTGCAGGTCTCCCCCTGAGCTTTGTTCTGCAAAGCTCCACAGCCCTACGCAGAGGGCTGGCGGCGTGGGCGTAAGCGTTCAGCGTTGGTGTTTACTGCGCGGCTT
>Ga0307515_10005906_pt1 | contig 24695 bp, 2 predicted proteins | sample 17_EM_MG_FD_194513 | JGI IMG/M metagenome (GOLD analysis project Ga0307515, IMG submission 194513) | Populus trichocarpa ectomycorrhiza microbial communities from riparian zone in the Pacific Northwest, United States - 17_EM | ecosystem: Host-associated > Plants > Roots > Unclassified | place... | reverse complement strand
TATAGTTATGCTATTAGTCGAGATAATTAAGCCAAGGTATTTTATTTTAGTAGAGTAGAACTTAGACTTATTAATATTAATCTAAAGTCCAGTATTGCCGAGTCTTTAGATGATTTTATTTACATACTTAGTATACTCGGCGCGTATTTTAGAAAAAATAAGGGCGTCGTTAAGGTAGGCGGTATAGTAGTTATTAAGGGCGTTATATAGAATATAGTTAATATAGTTCTGGAATATAGCGGGTGCGTTATAGAGGCTAAATAGTATAACTAGTATCTTATAGAGTCCGAACCAGGTAATAAATGCTATAAGCCACTTATAGCCCTCCGTAATCCGGATTTAGTTAAACGCAGTAATTATATTAAGTTTGGTGAAGTACTTAGCACCATAAAGTGCGTCAAGTGTCTCGTGGATTAGTAGTAGTAGGTATCAATTCTTAATAGTAACTATATTTAGGCCTCGGTAGTTATAGTAGATTTATATACCGCCGCCAGGCTTAGCAGCGAGGAGGAGTAGTGCGGTAGCTAGTAAAGTTAATTTACGGATAAAACCCTTATCTAGTATTTTATTAATCCACTTCTTTACACACCTAAGTTTAGTAGGTAAGAGTAGTCTATTTTTATAGTACAGGGCCTAGTTTCCGGGGGTGATCTTAATTTTATAGTCCCATAGTTAGTAAGGGGGCAGCTTATCTGCGTTTTTAGGGAGGAAGTGCTTAATATATTTATTAAACTCCTTTAATAGGCGTTATAGAATATCTTCGCGGGTCAATCCTAGTTTGCCTTTTAGGAATTTTTTAATATTGGTGTTAACTATCTTCCGATGTAAAAGCTTAGGTTTAGTTTTTAGATTTATCTTAAGAAAGTCGTAAAAATAGGGGGGGAGTACTTTACGGGCTTTCTTTATCGTATAGTCGCCTTCTACCAGCCGGCGGAAAGACCTTTCTAATAGGTTCGGTACTTCTATTAGGCCTATAGGCAGCTCTTTAAGTAGCTATTAGTGCTTATCTTGTTTAACTAGTTCTACTAGCTCCGCTATATAGATTTTTATTACCTTTACGTCTTTTTATTTACAGAACTGGGTGAAATTAACGGTATAAGTGCATTTAATATCGTCTAGGTTAGGGCGTATCTGGTTCTCCGGTGCTACGGCTAGGCTAGCACGGCTTAGTCAGCCTAGGGGGGCGGAAATAAGGCGGCGGCTCTATATGGTACGCGCGGGAGACGGGTATAAGGTTAGGCGTTACGGTGGCGCGGTTTCTATTATCTGGGTCTCGGTAGTTTTATAGCTAGTCCTTACTATAACATAAGCTATAGTATGCGTATATAGTATATGGCTTAGTTTTAGGTGTCAGGCTAGGCGGCTAGGGTTTAAATAGTATCTAGGTTAGGGTTAAATTCTTAGTAGTGGCGGCGCAAAGCGGACCTTCTTCCTTGGTCTTGGCAGGGCTAGCTAGCCTATTGTTTTGGTCTTAAGTGCTAAGGTAGTCCAGTCTTCTACTATCTCGTTTCTTTGCAGCTATACGGGCTCCCCTTTATTAGGAACGTCTTCTACTATTAGGGCTTTGTATATAGTCCTAGGTACTAGGCTTAGTAGTGCTAAGTATCTATATAGGGCGTCCCTGCTAACGTCAGTTATCCCCTACGGGAGGTAGTGCCTAGAGTAGTAGTCTAAGTTAAAGCGGATTTTAAGTTTCCTAAAGCTAGGACGGGGCTTGTGCTTCTAAAGCTAGGGCATACCTAGAATAATTAGGGTAGCAGGCGAGAGTTTGGTAATAAAAAAGAGCATAGCTTTAGTATAGAGGCCAATTAATATTTAGGTGGTAAAGTAGTCCGTAATAAGCGAAGTTAGAATGCCGTCTATAAAACGCAGTGGCCTAGGTGCTAGCAGCTTCTTAGTTATAACGTTATACTTTCTTATAATAGACTCTGCGTTAGTAAATGCCATTATAGTACTACCGGAGTCCACTAGGCTTACTATATTAATATAAACTTAGGGGTATAGGTTACGTAATAAGGAGAGTTAGGTTTAAATAAGGATTAATTTCTTATTACTATTTGCTAATCTAAGATTAAGTGGCAGTTTACTAATAGAAAGGACTAATTAATCTAGTAATAGGGACCTAATCTTCTCGTCTTCCTCCTTATATAGTTTAGACCCTTAGACGCAACTTAGTTTAAGGGTCTACCTTTTAACAACTAGGGTATAGGGCTGTTTTAACAGGGCGGTCCAGTGTCCGTCTGGCTGGCGGTATTAGTCTTAGTTTTAGTTGGGGTATAGGAAGACGATATCTTACCGACAACGTAGCCGTGTTCGTATTCGCTAGCGCGAAGTCGCTAATACTAGGCGTTATTAACGGGTTAGGCTCCTATATAGGGTATAGTTTAGAGTAACTAAGCCGTAGGGTCACCGGGGGGGGGTCGTCCGCCGCGGCTATAATAGGCTCCGCGGTCGCCGCGTCCATAATAGACTCTACGGTTGCTGCGTCCGCGGTTATTAGTTCGCGTTGTTTAATAGGGTGGCATTAGGACTAGGTTTACTATCTTGGCGGGGTTATAGGTATCCTTTTAGTGGCTGGGTAGGCTATAGGCAAGGCACAGTCTATTATTAACGCGGCGCTTACGCTCCGTGTCTAAGATTCTATTAAGGTCTATAGGTTCTCCAGTTACTGCTAGGGTTAGGGTTAATATAGGGGTAGGGGCTTAGGTAGGTAGGCGGTAGTTAGCGTTCTTCTTAAGGTTGGCTTAGTGTGTATAGTTCGCGAGGTTTTTAGCGAATATATCCATCTGCTTGCTCTAACCTGTATAGTTACTATTATTAATTTTATAGGTAAGTTTAAGTACTAGCTCTTCCATCTTTGGAGAGATAAACTTTTAGAGTAGGTCCACCTTCTATTTGTCTGTCTTCTTAGCGTAGACTATTAGCTTATTAAGCTCTCCCTTCTAGAACTAGTAATTACGCTCGCCCTAGGGGAAATGGTTAAGCTTGTTCTTTATAACCTAGGTCGTATTAAGGACCTTATAGTAGGCAGTAAGGTCTTTAAGCATATCTTCCTTAGTAGGCCATTTCCACGTAGATATGTTGTTTAGGTTCTCGTGTATAAGCTCTAGGCCCTGCTTAATAAACGTATAGGCCTTATCTTCTAGTATATTCGAGATGTAAAGGATCTAGGACTAAACTATATTAAAGTAGTCCTAGTCCTAGTTAAAGACTCCTTTAATCTTAATATACTAGGTCTTAAAATTAGCTTATTATTCTAGTGGGGTACCTTTTCCGCTAAATATTGGCGGGTCTTTAGATCTCCGTTTTTTCTGCTAGGTTACTACCATTATTATAGGGGTTAATTGTTTTAGAACGGTAATAGTCTCTGCTTAGGAGTTGATAGTTCCTATCTAGGAGGCGATAAGGGCACTAAGGTTTTCGTTAGCTTTCTTATTGGCGGTGTTTATGTTATATATACACTGTAGTCCTACTTTAATATTATTAAGGAACTCGTTAGTATAGTCGATAAGGGTAAGGTAAGCTTTGCTGGGCTCGAAGGTCTTTAGGTACGGTGGGGAGCGGCGGATTATCTACGCGATATTAGGGTATATCTCTATAAAGAGGTCTGCGAAGACGTCGCGGGGGTTCTAGGTTTCGGCCATTTCGGCGTCGTTAGTGTCGCCTATTTAGGCGCTAGGTAAAAACTAAGGATCGTTCTAGGACTATGCTAGGGACGTATTAGTTTTAGCAGAGGCGCGTGTAGGTCGTGATTGCTCTAGGGCGGAGGTCAATTGGCTAGGGTATAAGGAATTAGTGATCGCGATAGGGCGCAAATTAAAGATACTATAAACTGTTATAGTGCTGCAATAAAGTAGACTGAATAACTACGTTGTGGTATAAAGAGGGGAAGAAGGTGGAAAGGGGGTATTGTATATAAATAGTAGGGCCGGCCGCCAAGTCGCTAGTGGTGGGCTAGCCAACAGTAGGAAATAGTACGAGACAGTATAAAACAGTATGCGTTAGGTCAGTGCCGTAATATATGGTTAGGTTAATCTACCCTATATAATATATTGTAATGCTAGAGCCAGTATATAGGAATATTAAGCCACTAGTCTATAAAGCAGACATATATAGAGGATAAGAGGAAGATAAATAGTAAGTTTTAAAGATCGTTAGTTATAAGGACGTTAATAATAAAATATGGTATAAGGTTAAGTAGATAGGCTATACTAAGACTACCTAGGAGCTACTAGAGAATTTAAAAAATGCTATAGGAAAGGTATAGGAGTATTAGAAGAGATTAGGTTAGGAAGTATTAAAAAAGAAATATTACTAAAGAATAAGTTACCTAAGGGGGACCTAGGAAAAGCAGTTACTAAACTACTTAAATTTATTTCCTTCTCTATTAAAAGAGAATCCGTTTTTTTATTATTAAGTTCTTATAAACCTTATTCTATAAGTTTCTACTCCTTAAAACAAACCTTTTTACAAACCTTCTTAAGACGGAGTAAATAGGTAGATGCCGTAATGTAAGTATCTAGGGCCTTTTATTCCGTATCCTAAGAATATTTTAATTTAGTAAGGGCTTAAGACAGTTTACTATCTAGCTATATAGCAGCAGATTAAATATAAAACCCTAAGATAAATTAATTAGGGAACTAGACGACTATTAAGAGTAATAGGTCGCGTATATTTAGTATTAAAAGTAAAGTAAACGTTATAGGACGAACAAATATTCGCTTTAGTGCACTCTAAGTAAGAGGACGGTTGTTATAAAGATGGGTTTGCTAGCGTAATATAAACTAACCCCTCTTTTAAACAACGAGAATACGGAGACGGTATAATCTCGCTAAGAGATAATATCGCAGTAATAGTGCAAGCACGACGTTAGGCGTGTAAAGAAGAAATTGCTTTAGGTATAATAAGTAACAATATTAACCAAATTAATTAGATAGATATTATACCTCTAGTAAATAACTTAGAGATGTTTTAAATCTTTAAGGACGAAGATAGAGAGGAGGGAGATGGTATTACGGACGCTTTAAGTACAATATTACGACTACTAGGAGAGAAGTCGAAAGAAGCTAGTTAGTTAATTTAGGTATAGTCTAAGATGGAACCGGTAGAACTATATAATAAGGAATAGTAACTAAGGTTATATAATATGCTATATATTAAACGAAAGGAATAAGAGGAACTTATATACCTTATATATAAGACGTATATTACATATAAGAAGGATTTTATAGGAGTATAGTTATGTATTTAAGGACCCTTAGTCCCTACCTAAATAGTTCCTTCCTTGTAATAATTTTTAGAATATAATTAGAGTTAATCTGTTAGGCAATTACTCCACTAGTTATTATTACATTGTTGACTTTAACTTGCTTTATCTATACACCTAGCCCATTAATAAGCCCACCGTAGTTCCTGCTATAAGGTTCCGTTATAAGAGGCTTATAAAACTAGAGGAAACTAATAGTAGAGCCTTAGACCCTTAAAGGAATTTAAGGATAATACCTAAATCTATAAGTTAAATGGCAAGATTAGTAGTTCGAAGTATTAATAGATAGTGGATTAATAAGGAACTATATTTTACTAGTAGCAGTTAAAAGAATAGGGTTACTATATAGGAAAAAGAAGCACCCTTACCTATTAGTAACAATTTTAGGAGATCTAATAGCCTATAGAGGAGGTATTATTAATCTTAAAATAGGACCTATTTAGTTAACCATTAAAGGGAGATAAATTAAGATGTCTTTTAATATATTACTATTAGGGAATAATACAGAGGAATACTAAAATCGAGATCCGACCCATACTGTCCTATGGGGGTTCCTTTCCGTCTCATTCTGTCTGTACGGTTAAGCTGAGAGTAAGGATCTCGTCTGTTACTGATGCAGCGGCGTTACGTCGTGGCTAGAGGACGCTTTCGAATGCGTTGTTCTTGACGCCATTAGAAGAGCAGAGTCTTCGCGGGTCTTAGCGTGCTAAGACTCGAAAACCACTATAGACAACTTATTAAGAACAGAGGAATGGTCTTAAAAACTACCCAACGTCTCTCTACCTAGACGACCGATCTAGGGCCATAAGCTAGCGCTTGCATCTGCTAGCGGAAGCGATAGGTTTAAGGGGACGATAGGGCACCTCTGTACTTATTCCGCTCTAAAACTGCTATAGTAGCGAGAGCATAGGAAGAATCTCAACACCGTTAACCACATTTAGCGACGTTAATCCTCCCTTTTTACGCAGCGGCGTTAACCCTTCTCTGGGTAGTGACGTTAATCTAGAACGGACTAAGAAAGAGCTAAGGCGGCCCCTCTAGGCAGCAACGTTAATCCAGGACGGACTAAGAAAGAGCTGGGACGAACCTATGTAGGTAGGCTAAAACGGACTTAGATGCAGGTGTTAGTTAAAATAGGAGGATAATAAGTTTGGTTAGTAGGCGTAGGGGACAATAGCTGCGCGGCGTTGAGTTATTATAGGCCTACGCCTGTAAGACACGATCGGCCTATCGTTATGAGAGCATTATAGGTAACGCGAAGCAGCTAGCAACGGCTGTGGGGCGTAGTATATAATGGCAGTGACGGACAACTCTAGGAACCTTACCCCTTTACTAGGCTCTGACCCCTAGTGGACCTATCTTAGAGGAAGGATTAACACCTTATCGACGACACTGTCTATATAGCCCAAAAGGACGGATGCGCGTGTTAGTCTATCTAGGTAGGGGTAGGCTGTAGGGATAGGCTTATAGAGCAAATTAGGTGCACACGGGCAGGAACTAGTTTAGCTAGCTAGCTACTATAGAAGCGTTTACGTGGAAAACCGTGGTAGGGAACTAGGCAAGTAGTTTAGGCAAACTTGATATATATATAACTCTTATAGCTCTGCAATATATATATATCCTAGCCAGAGCTGCTAAGGGCTAAAGGAGAACATATACTATTAGGAGATTTCAATCTATACCATCCCTTCTAGGGGGGGCACGTCGAGGAGCACGCTAGATCTAGTATTTACCTCCTAATAGATTACTAATAGGCTGCTATAGAGCTAAAGGTAGGACCGCTAGCATATAGGGTCCGACTATTTTCCTATTACTATAAAGGTGGATATAGAGGCGCTAAAGGGGCCTCCGCTACCTAGGAGACCGCTATAGAAGAAGGCTAATTAGAAGGTGGTATAAAGCGAGCTAGAAGGCCGGCTCTAGCCCCTATATAGTCTCCTATATAATATAAAAGACAAACTAAACGTGCTAGCGGAGGCTATATACTAAGCTATTAAGAATACTATAGCAAAGATAGTACCTAACGCGCGGCCCTTACTATAAGCTTTTAAAGCGTAGTCGGAGGAATATATAAAGGTAGTAAAGGAAACCTAGTAGGCCTTCTAGGCGTAGAAGGCCTCCTAGTTAGTGCCTAACTAGATTAACTATAGAGTTATATATAAGAAGAAGAAAAGGGTAATCTGGTAAGAGGCTAAGAAGTTATAAAGGTAGACTGTTAAGAAGCTAATAAATAACTATAAGGGAGTGTAGAGGATGGTAAAATAGGCGTATATAGTGGACGGGAAGCCGAAGGCTCTACTACAGTTTCCTCCTATTAGTAGGCCAGGAGAGGAGATCCTATACTATAATAATAAGGAAAAGGTAACTATCCTTATAGAGCAGTTCTTCCCACTGCCCGTAAAGGCGGACCTTAGTAATATACTAGGGTTTATATACCTAGAGCCGCGAACTATAAAGAAAGAAGTAAAGGAGGAGGATATTATTATAGCTCTAAAGGGGCTTGCCCCCGATAAGGCCCTAGGCCTAAAGAAAATTATTAATTATTTCCTTAAAACGTGTAGAGAGTAGCTGGCACCAGTGCTAGCTAAGCTCTTTAGTAGCTATATAGCAATCGGACATTACCTAAAGCCGTTTAAAAACTCTATTATAGTAGTTCTTTAGAAACCATAGAAGCCGTTCTATACTACGGTAAAGGCCTACTAGCTAATTGCGCTACTTAACACTATTAGGAAGCTACTTAAAAGAATAGTAGCCAGCCGGCTATCTAAAATCGCGGAAAAAATAGATATGCTACTAGCTAGCTAGATAGGAGTAAGGCTAGAGCGCTTAACGTAGATAGCGCTAGAGCTATTAACCTAGCAGGTGTATATAGTATAAAGGAGTAACCTAAACCTAGTAGTCTTACTGCTTAGCCTTAATATTTCTAGGGCCTTTAACTAAGTCTTATATAAAAGAATAATCTATAATATAAAGGCCTAGGCAGTGCCCTACTGGATAATATAGTTTATAAAGTCCTTCCTTAAGGATTAAATAATAAGGCTCTTAATTAGGGGCTATATAGCGCAAATAATGCAGATAAATACTGGTATACCCTAAGGCTTAGCGCTATCGCCGATCCTATTCCTCTTCTTTACCTATACACTCTTACTAGAGCTATAAGGGGGCACTACTATAGTATTTAGGTTTGTTAATAACTCAAATATACTAATATATAGTAAGACTACGGAGGAGAACTATAGAGCCCTAGAAAAGATATATAAAGTATATATAATATAGGCACGCCGGCACGGGGTGGTATTTACTCCTAAAAAGTATTACCTTATCCACTTTATAAGGAGCCATAAGAAGTTTAATATAAAGGCTATAGTTAATATATACGGCTTTATAGAGGGCCTAGTTAGTAACCTACGCGTACTAGGGGTATAGGTTAACTTAAAACTTAAATAGGGGCCGTATATTAACATTGTTAAGACAAAGATAGTTACCTGAATAGCGGCATTAACCTGGCTCACAGCCTCTATATAGGGCGCCTCCTTCTAGAAGGCGCGGACAGTATACTCCGCTATAGTCCGGCCGGCAATCTTATACAGATATAATACCTAGTACTCGCCACTAGAGTGGATAAAGCCTAAGGAAATAAGTAAAAATAAACTACGCTAGCTAGGCATAGCGCAGAACCTATATCTCCGCACTATTACGGGGGCGTATAAATTAACGCTAATAGTAGTGCTAGAGTATAAGACGGGGTTCCCGCTACTTTGGATATACTTAAAGGAGCTAGCTATAGCCTACGCGGAGAGGATATAGAAGGGGCTAGTAAGAGAATATATTAAGAAGGAATATAACACTATACGGGCTACGGTAGCCTACTAGCTCTAGCCTAGAATAAAGCTATTAATACGGCCTACCAGACGGGATAAGCTTAAGAGGATAGCGGCTACTATCTTAGGAATAGATATACGGCTAGCGGACCTATCTAAAGCGTAATATAGGAAAAGTAAAAGGGCTAAGGTACAAAAGGCGTTTAAAAAGCGGCGGAAAAGGAAGTAGGAAAAGTACTAGAGTACACTTACCCACTATACAACGGCCTAGGCCGAGCTATAGAGTAAAAAGGTCTTTAAACGCTATATAAAGCTTACTAAGGTAAAGAGTATAATTAACACGCTACTTAGAACCGAGCATATAGGGCTTAATAAATACCTCTACTACTAAAAAGTACTAGGGCACCTAACACCGGCCTACCCATACGGCTATAACTAACAATTAATAATATACGTAGTGGTATTCTACCCTAGACACACCGCTAGCCAAGTAGAAATGTATCTTTACGCTAGAACGTCCTTATATAGAGAGCTCCTAGCTAAGCCTAAGGCTGCTAAGGCGGTTATAGACTAGTTTATATAGATAAATCTCCTACCGTACCTTATACTAGCTAAAGAGCTAGCTAGGGCGAAGGGAGGAGGCTAAAAGGCGCTTTAAGAGGCGCTTTAAGGGGAGAAAGGGGATAGTAGAGGAGCCTGATCCTAATACCTATCTATTCCTATTATCCCTACCGCCGTAACTTCCACTATAACTTCCACTATACTCCACTATATTTTACCACATTCCACCTACCCTATTGGCAGAATTTAGCAGAATTTAGTAAAAGTTAGTAGAATTTAGTAGAATATAGCAGAATATAACAGGGCCTTAACCTTAACCTCCACCGTATTCTACTTACCTATTAGCAAAACTTAGTAGAATATAGTAGAATATAGCAGAACTTAGTAAGACTACCTTGGCCTTAACCTTAACACCCACTAACACCTACTGCATTCTACCGCATTCTACCTACCTATTAGCAGAATTTAGCAGAATATAGCAGAAATTGGCAGGACCACCTCGGCCTTAACCTCAATACCCATTGTATCCTACCTGCCTATTAGCAGAAGTTGGTGAAATAGCAGAACCTAGTAGGACCGCCTTAGCCTTAACCTTAACACCTACCGTATTCTACCTGCCAGTTAGCAGAACTTAATAGAATATGGCAGAATATAGTAGAAAAATTACCTTTATACTACTTTCCACTTTTTACACTACTAGCCTTACGGGCCGCTGGCCTATGCCCTACCTAGACAATTAAAGTAGTTAATGGTTATAACGGAACCTAGCCCTAGCTATACACCTATTAGACGGACCTAGAAGTACGCATTAAGATAGCTTTTCTATAGCGCCTTAAGGAGACGTCTACTTATACTTAGTAGTCACTAATTAGAAGAGAGGCCATATAGGCCGCATAATAGAAGAAGGAGAGGTTTTATCTAGCTCTGTACGGTTCCCCTCTTATATATATAATACATCTATATAAACCCACTATATGGACCCTAACGGGAACCGCAACAGCGTAATTAAATAATAATAATATTATTATTAGAGAATAATAAGGCAGTATTAGGGATGCCTTAGTTATAGGAATATAATCTAAAGATTAATTGGATTATAGGTTAGGTTAATATTAGGGATACTTAATAACGTAAGATATAATAGTAAGCTAAGTTAGTATAGTACTAAGTAGAAGCAACCTATAAGGAAACGGAAAAAGGACTAAGTTATATACTAAAGAGATACTATAAGTATAGTAAGAAACTATAGTTACTAGAAAGTAAAAAGCTATTAGAATATATAGTATAGGACTATAAGATAGAATTAGAACTAGAAACTAGGCTAAGGTTCTTTCTAATCTATAAGCTTACTAAAGAAGAAGGTAGAGCGTTAAAGGAGTTTATTTAAGGGAACTTACGAAAAGGATATATTAGGCTATTGCAGTTATTAGCAGGTTATTTAGTATTGTTTATATTAAAAAAGAATAGTAAGCTAAGGCTATATATTAACTATAGATAGTTAAACAGCATTACTAGGAAGGATAGGTATCCTTTACCCTTAATTAGCGAAATTTAAGATAGGATTGGTAACGTATAAATCTTTATAAAGATAGATCTAAGATAGGCGTACTATTAGATTAGAATTAAGGAAGGCGATAAATAGAAGACAGCCTTTAAATTAAAGGAAGGACTATATAAACTATTAGTTATACAATTCGGGCTTATAAACGTACTAGTAACGTTCTAAAAGCGTATTAATAATATATTAGGAGAATACTTAGATAAATTTATTATAGTATATTTTAATAATATTATTATCTACTTAATAACTAAGGAAGAATATAGAGAATATATTAAATAGGTCTTAAGGAGATTATAAGAAAAACAGATGCTAGTAGCAATTAAGAAATGCAAGTTCTTTACTAGAAAGACTAATTTTGTCGGATTTATTATTAAACTAGGCCAACTTAGTATAGATCTAAAAAAGATTAAGGCTATAGTAAATTAGTAAGAACTAAAGAACGTTACGTAGTTAAGATTGTTTTTAGGGGTTTGCAATTACTATAGAAGGTTTATAGCGCAATAGTTAAAAAATACTAAACTATTTACGCGATTAACGAAGAAAGAAGAACTATAGGCATGGGGAGAGGAATAGTAAAAACTCTTTAAGAAAGTTAAGGAATTGTTTACCTAGGAGCTAGTTCTTAAGATCTATTAACTAGGACTAGAAATAGTTATAGAAATAAACGTATTAGACTATATACTAGGGGCATACTTTATATAAAGATATTAGGATAGATAGCACCTAGTAATATACTATAGTTAAAAGATAACACTACTAGAATTAAACTATAATATCTATAATAAGGAGTTATTAGGTATAATTACAGCACTAAAGAAATAAAGAGTATTTTTATAAGGTATAAAGAAACTATTTATAGTTAAGATAAATTATAAGAACCTAATAGGATTCCTAATAATAAAGGAACTTAACTAAAGATAGGTTAGATGGGCAGAAATACTTACAGAATACTATTTTAAGATTTAATATACTAAGGGCACAGATAATATATAAGTAGACGCTCTAAGTTAAAAAACCGAACTATAAAATAATAAAAAGCCATTAGGGGCTTTACTATAAAACGATATAGATAGGTTAATTAGATATAATTATCCGAAAATTATAGTAACTTAAAAAGAACTAAATAGGGTTTATAAGTTACTAGAAAGCTTTTAGGTATAAAGAATTTTAAAAGTATAACTAAAAGATTTACAGATGGATATATACGGGAATTAAGAAGTAAAGTATATTCTAAGAAGTATAGTAGGGCATTTTATAGAAGATTTCTATAAGGGAATAACTTAAGGACATAATGGGGCCATAGGCTTAGTGTTAAGACTTTAAAAGGAATATATTATTAACGGAATTTAGAAATTAGCGTAAAAAGTTATAAAGGAATATCTAGATTATTAAAGGAATAAACTAACGAGGTATAAGCTATATAGAGGGCTATAACTTATTAAAATATTAGAGAGACTATAGGAGGTTATATTATAGGACTTTATTATTAAGTTACTAAAGTTAAGAGATCCTATTATCGGATAAGATTATAACGCGATCTTAGTAATAGTGGATAAGCTTATAAAGTAGGGGTACTTTATAGCGTATATAGAAGAAATATTAGTAGAAGATATTACTAAAATCTATATAAAAGAAGTGTTTATAAAATATAGAGCATTAAGTAAAATTATATTAAATAGGGATCTAAGATTTATATTAGCATTTTAGGAGGTATTTTTGGCGGAATAAGGAGTTAGAGTAGTAACCTCTACTATATATTATCCGTAGATAAATAGTTAAACAGAAAGATTAAATTAGATACTAGAGTAGTATTTAAGATACTATATTAACTACGTATAGAATAATTAGGTATTACTGTTACTAATTATATAGTTTGTATATAATACAACACCATAAAAAGGGATAGGTATATTACTATTTAAGGCAAATTATAGATATAAGCTAAGAATATTATTATTACTATAATAAGTGAAGAAAACGAGTAGTATAGCTAAAAAAGGATAAAAATGTTAATAAATCTTTATATAGACCTTATAGAATTAGTAAAAAAGGTATAAAAAAGAATAAAAAGGTACTATAATACTAAGAGATCTAAGGGACCAGATCTTAAGGAGGGAGATAAAGTATAACTATTATATAAAAATTTTAAGAGTTAACAACTAAGTAAAAAGTTAGACTATATTAGACTAGGACCTTTTAAAATTAAATAAAGGATTTTACTAGTTATATTTAAGTTAAACCTACTAGCTAAGATAAAAATTTACCCTATATAGTATATTATAATGCTAGAGCTAGTATATAGAAATATTAAGCTACTAGTTTATAAAGTAGATATATATAAAGGACAGGAAGAAGATAAATAGTAAGTTTTAAAGATTATTAGTTATAAGGACATTAACGATAAAATATAGTATAAAGTTAAGTAGATAGGCTATAATAAGACTACCTAGGAGCTACTAGAGAATTTAAAAAACGCTATAGAAAAGGTATAGGAGTATTAGAAGAAATTAGGTTAGGCAGTATTAATAAAAAAAGATCGCTAAAAAATAAGTTACCTAAGGGGGGCCTAAGAAGAGCAGTTGCTAAACTACTTAGATCTATTTCCTTCTTAGTTAGAGGAGAATCCGTTTTTTTATTACTAAGTTCCTATAAACCTTATTTTATAAGCTTCTACTCCTTAAAATAAACCTTTTTATAAACCTTTTTAAGATAGAGTAACTAAGCGGATGCCGTAATATAGGCTTTAAGGGCCTTCTGCTCTATATTATAAAAACGTTTTAGCTTAATAAGAGCCTAAGATAGTTTACTATCTAGCTATATAGTAGCAGATTAAATATAAAACCCTAAGATAAATTAATTAAGGAACTAGACGACTATTACGTTAGGAAAAAATTTACTAGCATTTTCGCAGTATTTAGCGGCATTTAGCGGCTAAATGCGGAATCCGCGCACTATAACGTGTAGCGTATAGTATTAACTTAGGTATAGTATACTGCCGTATCTAATAACATAGTGTAGCATACTATTATATCTAGTAACGTGGTATAAGTATACTGCCGTATCTAATAATATAGTGTAGCATTCTACCGTATCTAATAACGCGGTATAGTATTCTGCCGCATCTAATAATATAGTATAGCATTCTGCCGTATCTAATAATATAGTATAGCATTCTGCCGTATCTAATAACACAGTATAGTATACTGCCGTATTTAGCAACGTGGTATAAGCATACTGCCGTATTTAATAACGCGGTATAGTATACTGCCGTATCTAATAACGCGGTGCAGCTAATTATATATTTATAGCTACCTAGGTAAGTAATGCCTTTATTTTATTAAGCTCTCTCTATACTTAATACGCAATTAATATATAATACCCCCCTTACGTATTTTATATATCTTACTTACTTTAAGTAATAGATAAGCGTTGCTCTTCCCGCGTACTTAATAGTATTTACTTAGTCTACGCGGTTAGTAGTATTTACCTATTCCGCGCAATTAGTATACTTTACTTAGTCTACGCAGTTAGTACCCTTTACTTATTCTATATAGTTAATACCCTTTACTTATTTTACGTAGTTAGTATTCTTTACTTATTCTATACGCCTAGTATATACTATATAAAGAATATATTTTAACCTAATAGTAGTATAGTATAACCTTAATACGCCTAATAACGCCCTTTAGTTAACCTACTATTTTAAGTTTAATATTTATATAAGTCCCGCCGCAATAATAGTACCGCACTATTAAACCCCTAATTATCTTTATTCTCGCCGTTATTCTTACTATTATTTTCCCCGTCTATCCCGCTACCTTCTTTACTCTTATCCTCTTTATTGCTGTTGTTTTCCCTATTTATTCTACTACCTTCTTTACTCTTATCCTCTTTATTAGTAAATTCTAATATTACTAGTCTATCTCCACTTTATAAGCGGGCCTTTATATCCTCTAGTATAGTACTATTTATAATATTTATAACCTTAGACTTACCGGCGAAAGTATATTATAAAATATAGTAATTAATTCCTATTTCCTATTTACTATTATCTTAAATTTATTTAAGGCGCGCTTAAATAGCGTCAATATTATAGTTATATAGCATTAAAATTATCTTATTAGTATACTGCAAGAAGGAGACCTTATATATAGTTTTAGGGATAGAGGAGGAAGGGAGACGCGTAAGAGGCCAGTAAAGACAACAGTAAGAGAGAGAAAGGAGCCAAAGCAGAGCATGGAAGAACGCCGGGAAACCATCCACCGCAATGCAATACTGGTTAGACTAACGCTAGAGAGGCGTATAGGAGTTAAAGGTATAGAGGCTGACTAAGGCAAGAGGAACCTAAGCCGTAGTATAGTTAACGCTATGGGGGTAAACACTTTAGGGCTCTAAGAAGGCCTAACGAAGGCAGAAAATATAATAGCAATACTCTTAAGAACAGGAATAATAGGACTAAAAGACTAGCTCTACTAGGTGGGTGTCCTAGTAGGTAGCCTAAGATGTAAATATAGCTAGCTAAGACAGATACTAAAATATATAATACTGTTATACCCCTTACGCACTAACCGAGAAGTAATACTCTTAGTAGCTAGCACAGAAAACTATAATATACTACTCTCAATATAAAAAGGCCTTAATGCGGTTACCTAGTAGCTTATTAGCTAAAATATACTAAACTAGTTCTAGATTATAAGGGAAATAGTAATAAAGGGCGGGGGGGGCGAGTAACGGGCGCCCCTTAATAACTCTATAGTAGTAGAGTAAAGTATACGATACTAGCGCGTCCGTAGGCTTATTACGGCAGTAGTGGTTCCTAAAAAGGTTAAAAAGTAAAGTAGTAGGAGCACTATAGGAGACTTGTAGGCGCCCTATAGGCGCCTTATAGGCGAGCCCTAAAAGGCAGGGAAATGAATTACGGGGTTTTCTTAAATAGAGTTTTCTCCCTATATATATATAAGGAGTAGTCCGCGTAGGCCCAATAGGGATCTAAATCGGACGTTAAGTAATGAATTATTATTATATAGTTTTAGGGTTTATTCTTTATAATAAATATACTAGGCTACTGTTGTCCTATTATATTATCTTTATTAGCCCGTATATAATAATTAAAATAGCGTAATATTATAATATAGGAAACGGCGGTAAAGTGCTATAGTATATAGCAAGTATTGTAATATAACGTTGCGATATAATTAATATAATATTATATATTTATACTTATAGTATATAGTTATTAAGTAAACCTATTATTATACTTAGGATCTAGTTCCTTTAAATCTTCTATAATATCCTTAAACGGATTACTAATTGCCTACTAAGTCTATAGCATCTTATCTCTAGTTATATTCCGTATTTTATTAACTTATTATAAAAGTAGCCTATATAACCTTTTATTACGCTTAGGTTAGTAGCTCTTTTAGGTATTTTATAGTCGCTCCCAACTATTTATAATACGCTTTAGTAAGTATAGTAAAAGGCTTTCTATAGATTTACCTATAATTATAGCGTTGGCTTTAAACTTATAAATAACTTATATTCCGCTTTTATAGTCCTTAAGAGTATATTAAATTGCTATATATATAAGCTATATTATATTAGCTGTAATAGGCAAGAAAAGGTTAGCACTATTTTTATTAAGGGTAAGTAACCTTAGCCTAGTATTAAAGAACACGCGCTTAATATAATATACGATAATCGGCGCCCTAAATTTTATCTCTCTATCCTAGCCTTAGTTAGTTAGGTATAGTAAAAGGTAGAGTACTAACTAGGCTATTAAGCGTAAAGCGGTTATTCTTAAGTAGTTTCGCTACTTTTTTTACTATGGCCTTAGTATCTAGTTTAAGGTAGTTATAGCTTTTAGTAACGGTATTACGCACTATATTTATTATATAATACTAAAATATGCTAAACTAGTTGTATAGCTAGAAAATTAGTTAGTATAGTATTACTAAATCTAAGGACCGCGAACCTTGCATGCTATTAGCCCTAGTAGCATACTTAATACTCTATTTATTAGGTTTTTATAACGGTTTATAATAATAATTACCTCTTTCTATATCTGCTTTATTAGTGTATTTAAACTAGTTATATTTATTTCCGGCTAGAGAAAGAGATAAAGCTTTTTAGGTATAAAGCCTATTATTACTCGTGCGATAAGACATGTCTAAATAATACTATATATCTTTATATTAACTAGGCTAAGTAGCTGCTTTATATATTATCTAAAGTCATCCTATAGTGGTTATTTATTTAAGTAATATATACGTTTCTTTTAAGTATGGGTTTTAGATATCTTGCGGTTGCTTAGAGTTTATAGGCTTTTATTTAATAAGAATAGGACTATCTATTAGGATAACGTTATTAAAATTAATAATAATAGGTCGTACTATAGCATATTAATAATAGCCTTGCCTTTTAATAGAGATAGTTATAGTATAAAGCCTAATATTATCCCCTTTAAGATCCAGATTATCTTAGGAGCTACTACTTAACTTATAGCGTCTTTGTTTACTTTTCTACGAAATAGGTAAAAAATAAGTATATTAGTTTAGTAGAACTATTTAGCTTTTATACGCACTTTACTTCCCTAGGAGACATTAAATGGTTTAGAGTCTTATATTTAATATGCTTTAAATAATAACCTAGTTAACTTTTATAATATAAATTAGGCATTTTTTACTAAGTATATAAAAAGGAGCTTTAATAAACTTATAATAATAAGTTAGGAGGGCGGCCTAACTATTTATTAGGCTTTATAATAGGGCGATTAGATTGCCTTGCTATAGCATAGGGTCCTACTTTATATAATATTTTTTCTATACCGCATAGAAGCCTAGTTTTTCGCGATATTTACCTACTTTTAAGGTAGATAGTACGGTGTATAGGATATAAAGGGTAGCTAGCGCGTAAAGGGTAATATATAGTTGTGTTGTGTTCTAGTTTATTATAGTTATGGTAATCTACCCCTTTATTGCAATCCGGCGCCGCTAGTTATAATATACTGCTATTTTAGCTAAGTTATATTTATTTACTGCCTAGTATAAGCCTATTTCCTTATATATACATTAACCTATACCCTATTTATTTGCTTAAAATCTTTATTATATATAGTATTATATATATCCCAATCGCTATAGTTATTTATAAAGAAATAGTCTATAACGTTAATGTTTATTAGTATAAGTGAGATGGGCCTTATAATATAGTTAATATTATATATCTAGAGGGCATCTAGCGTACGTTTTGTCCTGCTATTAAATAGCTTTATACTCTATACTCTAAGCATTTTAGTTCTTGTATTAATCTTACTACTATTATAAACTTAGAGGGTCTCTACCAACGCACTAGCATATTTTAGGTATTTACCCTTACTATTTAATCGCCTAGTATCCTAGATTATAAGTAGTAGACAAAGCCTTTCTACTTTATTACTATAGAGGCTGTTATTTACCTACTTATATTCTTGCACTATTATAGTATTATAGCGGGGGGCTCTAGTATTAGCCTATAATAGGGTATATTAAGTAAACACCTTATTAAGCTTATTAGTATTAGTAGCATTTTTCCTAAAGTAAATATAGTATATAACGTTGTAATAGATGCTTAAGGGTATCTTTAATACCTAATTATTATCGGCCTCTAATTAGTTAACGTCCTAGTCTATTTACTAAATTATATTAATCTACTTACGGCATTCCCTTATAAAGGGGGCTAGTTTAAATATAAGGTCGGTAATCTCTATCTAGCGCTATACCTCCTTAACTATATACTAGATAGATATATTAATTCTCTAGTTTTAAAGTATCTAAATTATATAGTTATTAAAGTTCTATATATATAAGCGATGTACATATATATTAACTGTAGGGCCTAGTTATATTATCTATATTGCGCTTATTAGGTCTACTGTATTAATTATATTAATAATAATAATTCATTACTTAACGTCCGATTTGGATCCCTATTAGGCCTACGCGAACTACTCCTTATATATATATAGGGAGAAAACTCTATTTAAGAAAACCCTATAATCCATCTCCCTGCCTTTTAGGACTCGCCTATAGGGCGCCTACGAGGCGCCTACGAGTTACCTATGGTGCTCCTGCTACCTTACTTTTTAACCTCCTTAAGAACTACTGCTGCCGTAATAAGCCTACAGACGCGCTAGTATTGCAAACTTTACTCTACTACTATAGAGTTATTAGGGGGCACCCGTTGCTTACCCCCTGCCTTTTATTGCCATTTCCTTTATAACTTAGAACTGGTTTAGTACATTTTGGCTAATAAGCCACTAGGTAACCGCCTTAAGGCCTTTTTATATTAAGAGTAGTGTATTTTAGTTCTCTATGCCAGCTACTAAGAGCATTACTTCTTAGTTAGTATGTAAGGGGTATAGTAGTATTATATACTTTAGTGTCTGTTTTAGCTAGCCACATTTATATCTTGGGCTACCTACTAGGATACCTACCTAGTAGAGCCAGTCTTTTAGTCCTATTACTCCTATTCTTAAGAGTATTACCATTATATTTTCTGCCTTTGTTAGGCCTTCTTAGAGCCCTAAAGTATTTACCCCCTATAGCGTTAACTATGCTACGGCTTAGGTTCTTCTTGCCTTAGTTAACCTCTATACCTTTAACTCCTATACGCCTCTCTAGCGTTAGTCCAGCCAGTATTATATTGCAGTAGTTAGTTTCCCGGCGTTCTTTTATACTTTACTTTAGCTCTTTTCTTTCTCTTGCTATTGTCCTTACTGGCCTCTTACGCGTCTCCCTTCCTCCTCTATATGGGCCTGGGCCCTAAAGCAGCACTATTTTTTTTCTGCTTTCTTTACCTGTTTCTCTAATATATCTTCCCTACTTTGGGGTTATTGGTTTGTTCTCCTATAAGGCGCCTTAAGGTCCCTCTATAGTTTATTTAGGCGTGTCTTAATATACTTTATAACATTAAAGTTACGTTTCTTTTACGCCCTTTACATTACAGCGGCTTTAATGTATAGTTATAGGGGGGGAATATTAGCTTCCTTCTTAAGCAGTGCTGTAGCCGTTTGCTTATATCCGCCTATTATACTTTAGAGGCAGGCTGTTTGGATATTAATTATATTAGTTAACGCCTATAGCTTAAGTTTATTTTAAAGTATAGTGTTAAGATATATAGTGTTATATTGTAGCATCTACTCTTTATAATTGTTCCGTTTATTAGTCCTATAGTAAAATACCTTTTATAGCTTATATACTTGCTCTAAATACTCTATATCTATACCTCTAATTACTCCTAGTTACTAAATACTTTTTAGATAGTAGGTAATAGTATATAGCTTAGGAATATTAAAGTGTAGTAGTCCTACCTTACTTAGTTAAAACGGAAGGAATATATTTTTTATCTTATCTATTTTATAAATAGCTACTACTAGGTATTAGATAGTTAATTTATTATATAATATATATTAAAATAGTATAGTAAAGTCTATAAACGCCCGGATAAATAGCATAGCGCCTTTATTCTATTTTAGTAAGGGTACTATAGTGGGGACTAATTGTCGTAATAGAGATTTATATATCTTTTTTATCTATTAGCCGACATTTACCTAGCTATCCTATACTATTATATTAGTAAATTATTCCACCTATATAAAGCGGGTAGTAATAAGTATATTAATATTTAATATCTCTTAGCCGCAACTATCTATACGCGGGATATTAAGGCCCTAATATTTTTTAGCCTATATTTTACTTTATATAAGCCCCTTAATCTAATATATAAGATATTTACTAGTAAGGCCTTTAAGCACCTAGTGTAGGAAATTAGACGCTATTATCTTATAGATATTAGATAGATTATAGCCCTATATAAAGTTGCGGAACGGCTAAATATAATTTAAGTTATCCTTCTTATTAGTATTACAACCTTCCTACTATATTTATATTTGGTCTTTTATTAATTAGTATATATAGAACGGCCACGGTCGCTAGATAGTAGTTATTAGATTATGCCGTTTATTTATATATATATAATAAGTTAAATATTTATAGCCACTTTTAATACCTATAAGCGTGACCTATTCTTTATAATTAGCTATAAATATAGCTAGAAGTAGAAAGTAGTATTAATCCTAGCTATCTATATATAGAAGATATACTCCTTCTTTACTAGCTTTCTCTAATACTATAGGTATTATTAGTATAACTATACTAGTAATAGGGTTGTTACTAAAGCATACGTTTAAGGATAGCCATAAGGGTCTTATATTATACCGCTAGTTATATTATTTAGTTACTAGGTATATAGACTAAGAGGTATATAAGTAGTAATAAGGCTAGTCGATTTACGGATTGTTAAACGCGCAGTTTAATATTTCTAATTAAAATATAAAGCGGCTATACTTTCTTACTACCGGCGTATTATATTTGTTGGGAATAAAGGCATATAAGGCATATTGCCGTCACGTATGGCAAGTTGCCGTTACGTGCGGCAAGTTGCCGTCACGTGCCGCCGCGGCACTAGCGTGGTGAGGAACCTTAAGTTCCTCACCCCTTTCTTTAAGAAGAAAATACAGAATAATTATCATACTATCTACGAACCGTAGCTACGTGATATCCCCTTGTGTAACCAACACTGATTAGTAGTTAACTTCACAGTTATACCACAGAACAGCTAGGTATCACTAAGAAGAGACGAGCCACTGTACCAGTGCTACTCGTGCTAAAGGAAGCTGTCTTTTAAGGTTAGAACTGGTCCTAAACCTTAAATAGAACTCTTCCACGAATCTAAGGATCTAAAAGGCTAGAACTGGTCCTAAGCCTTTCTAAGATTACGGATTCTTGCGTCCATTACGCAGAACAACACGCTTTACAAATCTTCGCGATTTAAGGCTAGAACTAGTCCTAAGCCCTATAATCGCAAATATACGTCTAAACGCGTACTAAACAACAAACGCGTACTAAACGACAAATATACATCATAAACGCGTACTAAACGACAATCCCTATACTAATAACACTTCCCTCCCTCCGAAAACATGGCTACGCCTACTTTAAATAACTAGAAAGACTCCTTACTACTAGGGGTAGCTAAGCACGCGAAACTTATTAATAAAGATTGGGACAAATTCGCCTTTAATATAACAACTTATACCGTAAAATAAGTTAACGGCTTTCTTCTACACTATATTGTATTCTACCGAAATAGATACTACGCCGATTTACAACTATGGGAGTATTTTAGGGAGGATTTTATAGGATGGACTGCTGATACCTAGGCACTTAGCAACATTTATATTATTTAGGATTTTTAAGACTTCCTCTGTAGGAATAGGGTATACATTGCTAAGAACAGTAACCTAATTGCTAGCAATATTTAGGCCGTTATTGCTAGTATAGAAGAACTAATATGGACGGAAGCTAAGATTATACGTTAACTACGGAAACCTAAAAACAACCCATATTCTTTGGAAGGCAACTTTAATTTATATTAAAACCCCTAGAATACTAACCCCCTACCTAGAGCTGCTCTCCCACCTAAAGGTGCTCTCCCACTTAGAGTTGCTCCGCCTCCACCTCCTCCACTCCAGCCAACCGGTAAGCCTTTGCTATAAGAAGTTATAAATCTAATAAAGGTATATTCGGACGAAGAGAAGAAGTTTAGAGGAGAACTATATAATATACTTAGAGCAAAACTATAGGTCTTTTATAACTGTTGCAACAAGGTTAGAATTTAACGCCACTAGTACTACTACGCTTTCTCTATTATGTTAAAGGGATGGGCAGCAATATTCTATTACAACCATATTACGGGTAAAAACTATAGCTTTAATATAATGCTTTAGCTTACTAGAGCCTACTTTAAGACTAATAAAAATCACTAGCTTTATATATCCGAATAGCAGAAGACTACGTTTTAAAGAGTTATTACTTCTAACCTAACAAAGACTTGTTTAGAGTGCCTTTAACTACTCTTTAATAAACTTTAGAAAATCTAACGTGGCCTTACTAAAACTTACTAAAATAAGAATAGCCTAAGGGACTAGGTTATCTTAGCATGCTATAGTGTTCCTAAGTGTAACTTAGCGCTATATAAACCTATAGATACGTTTAAAGGAGTATATGCTAAGCTACGCTCCGTTATAGGTAATATAATACAAATATAAGAATCTTAACAGTTCTATACCAAAAATCCTACCTAATTAAGTATTCCTAACTAATATAATTATAACTGGACTAATTAAATATATGGTGGCCGTAGTAAAGAATACAAAAGAGGGTATAATTAATGTCGACTATAAGACAACCGTGGAGGTCCTGGGGAAGGTTTATTTTAAAGTAATTACTAAAAGAAGTGCTATATTTATAAGAAGCCAAATTACTAGTTAACTAGACACTCCCTTAATAAGCAAAAAGAGGTATATAATAAGTTCCGTTAGAGTATAAGAAATATTAGAAATTACAAGGTCACTACGGCCTACTTTTAAAGCTTTATAGTTTAATACAAAGGCGTAAAAGACCTTAAGGGTAAGGTTAATAAGACCGAATAGCTCCTTATAGATATAGAAATTGAGAACTACTTACCTAACCAATACTTTACTAAGTATAGTAAGGTAAATAGCACACAAACCGTTACTATTTTTAATAACCAATCTACGCTCCATTTTATTATAAAGTTAGATATCTTTAATAAGCTAAAGGAGAGCTCCGCGTTTTCCTTTAATAATAAATACTTAGCAAACGTCTTCTATAGTATTATGCCGGATACTAGAGCCGCAGGAGTATTTATAGTAGGAGAACCTTAAGTTTAAGCCCTTTAGTAGCTTAATAGCTCTGTTTAGATTAACTATTTAACGGCAGGCTAATATACAATACGTTTTAGTAAGGGTACTATAATCTCTCTCGGCATAATTAGGGTCTAAACCCCCTTAGGATATATCACGTTCCATATTATTTCCGTAAATACTCCGTTTCTATTCTGCATTAGGGATATAGATAAATTAGGCGTTAAGCTTAATAACCTTAAAAATATACTTATATAGGGAGATAATTGGGTGCCTATTATACGTAAATAGGGTTACCTATAGCTGCTCCTTTAATAACTAGAAAAGAGTATTACTTAAAGCCATTTAACTAAGTTAGAGTTATATTAACTACACCATCATTTTAGCCACCTATCCATTTATTAATTACTTAGGGTTCTTTAGCAAGTAGGCCATAAAGTTAAGGTTAAGGCAATTAAGCATTTTATAAAGTACTGCTATTACTACTAAATAAACCAGAAGTCCTTTAGCCGATTTAAGTTTACCCTTAAAAATAACTATAACTTTAACTTTTATATCATTGTTAACGTTATATATCTTAGCGGTAAGCCAGTACTCTAAGTTATTAACTTCTTAACCTCCTTCTAAGCCGTATAATTCTTAAAGGATATATTAGCTAGGAACGTATAGGATACCCTTTAGTTATACTAAATTAATATCTACTTAAAACCCCCTAATTAAATC
>Ga0307515_10005905_pt1 | contig 24696 bp, 4 predicted proteins | sample 17_EM_MG_FD_194513 | JGI IMG/M metagenome (GOLD analysis project Ga0307515, IMG submission 194513) | Populus trichocarpa ectomycorrhiza microbial communities from riparian zone in the Pacific Northwest, United States - 17_EM | ecosystem: Host-associated > Plants > Roots > Unclassified | place... | reverse complement strand
TTGCGCACCATTTTAGTGGTGTATTTAATTAATAAAGTTATTTATTTACGACCTGACGCGAGGAAGTTGATGTTCTTGATCGCGTGCACGGGCCACACCTCTAAGGACGATATCGGTGCAAGGGATACTACGTCGCCCCTAGACTACCTATGTCACGCCACCCGCATTAAAGACCTAAGAAGTTAGTAGTGACCCAGAAAAGCCCCCTATAGAGAGCTTAGGCCCTATACAGCCACAAAGAACAGTAAGGGACGTTAGACGTTATACTAAACTAATAGATTAGAGGGACAACCTGCGGAAAATAGAATAGGAGCTAAGAAAGATTATAAACCCTAGACCGCAAAATACGGTTCGGAAAACGGCTGTAAGGAAACTAGCAGACCTCCTACTAGTTAATGTCTGCTGTATTAGTACTATAGGATTCTACTAGAACTTAGTTCAGCCTAATACCATCGCCTTTATAATAAGCTTATACAAAATTAATTAAATAATTAAAGAAAAGGGAAGTAAGCTTAGTGGATAAAAAAGCGAGCTTATAGATAAGGAACTAGTAGAACAAAAGCTGCCCTATTAACACCAGAAATTTAAGGACATATTCTCCAAAGCAGCATCTAATATACTTCTACCTTACTAACCATATAACCACAAGATTAAGATTAAGCAGGGCAAAGAAAACACCCTTAGCTTTAGCCCCCTCTACGAGCAGTCTATTACCGAATTATAGGCCATAAAGCAGTATCTCATTAATAACCTAAATAAGGGCTTTATTAAGCCTAGCCAAGCCCCTTTTGCCTCGCCTATTCTCTTTATTAAAAAGCTAAATAGAGAACTCCGCTTCTATATTAACTACTATAAGCTAAACAATATAACCTATAAGGACTACTATCCGCTGCCCCTACTTAATAAGACTCTAGCCTAAATAAGTAGAGCTAAAGTCTTTATAAAGCTTAATATCCGCTAGGCCTTCTACCGAATTAGGATGGACCCCAGGTCTAAAGATCTTACTATATTTCGGACCTGTTACGGAACATATAAATATAAAGTACTCCCTTTTAAACTAACTAACGGACCAGCTACGTACCAGCAGTATATAAATAATATACTCTTTAACTACCTTAACGATTTCTATACAGCCTATTTAGATAATATTATAATTTACTCTAAGAATAAGCTAGAACACAAGGAGCACGTCTATAAAGTCTTACAATGGCTCCGCAAGGCTAGCCTCCAGGTCAACATTAAGAAGTTAAAGTTTAGTGTTAAGCGTATAAAATACCTAGGTTTTATTATCAGTATAGACGGAATTAAAACTAACCCAGAGAAGACGGCCGTAATTAACCAGTAGGCACCCCTACGGACCATAAAGGGGGTACAATCCTTTTTAGGGTTTTGTAACTTCTACTAACGCTTTATTAAGAACTATAGTAGGATTACCTAGCCTCTTAACCGTCTTACTAAAAAAGACCAGCCCTTCCACTTTAACGCTATATATAGGCAGGCCTTTAATAAGCTTAAGAAACGGCTGGTATCAGCTCCCCTACTTACCCATTTTAACCCAAAACGGCCCTTAATACTAAAAACTAATGCCTTAGACGGCGTGATAGCTGGTGTTTTTTCCCAAAAGCAACCGGACGGAGAGTAGTACCCTATTGTATACTATTTAAAGACTATAATAGATATTAAGCTAAATTACCATATCTATAACAAAGAAATGCTGGCTATTATCTCTAGCTTTTAGCACTGGCGTATATAGCTAAAGGGGACCCCTAAGCCGATTAAGGTAGTTTTAGATTACAAGGCCCTAGAATACTTTATAACAACCAAGGCCCTTACGGCCCGGTAGGCACGCTAAGCGGATACCCTATCTTAGTTTAACTTCTTAATTATATATAGACTAAGCGCTATAAACCGTGTAGACGCTTTTATAAGGCGCGAGCAAGACCTAGATAACTAGACGGCTGTAAAGATCTTACTATAGACCTAAACGCTACTATAACCAGAACACCTTAACCCCCGGATATAAGCAGAACTAAGAACGGACTCCTTAGGCGCTAAGATATATCCTATTAACTCCTCTAAACTTAACCTTATTAATAAACTACTACAGGCCAACCGAACAACCCCCTCTCTATAGAAATACTATAAAAAGGTAAAAAACGTTACTAGCCTATGGTCCCTTAAAAACGGACTACTTAAGCACTAGGAACGGCTAGTAGTAGCTAAGGAACAGAACTTACGGACCTAGCTTATTACCAAAGCTTATACCCAGGTCTCTACGGCCTACCCTAGAAAAAATAAGACCTGTAAGATTATTAGTAACCGCTACTACTGGCCCAGAATGGTTATAAATATTAACCGTTATATACGGAACTGCGACAGCTGCCGTAGATCTATAATTCCACGAGATAAGACCCTAGGACTATTAAAACCTCTCCTAATACCCAACCGCCCCTAGTAGTATATCTCTATAGACTTCTATAAGCTACCTACAGACCGCGACGGATATGATATAGCTATAATTCTAGTTAACCGCTTTAGCAAGCGCCCGTTTTTAATTCCCTATTATAAAAATATTAATGCTAAGGAGGCGGCCTAACTATATATCTACTACGTCTACCGCATTTACGGACTACTAGATACTATTATATCCAATTATAGCCTGCAATTTATATCGGCCTTCTAAAATAAGTTTACCTGGATCCTAGGTATTAGGTTAAAGCTCTTTATAGTATACTACCCTTAGATAAACGGCTAGACGGAGATTGTAAATTAATATTTAGATTAAAGACTCCGGCCTTTTATTAACTACTTCTAGGATAACTAGGGTAAACTACTACCCCTAATAGACTACGCCCAGGCAACCCTACCCTATAACTCTACGGGATTTACACCTATCTAACTAAAAATAGGGTATTTACCCTAAATAAGCCTTAACTAGGATAGACTAGAAGAACTACGGACCGTACGCGAGAAACTATCTTATAAGAAATCCCAGCAGTACGCCAAGCGCTTAGAAGAAGCTTAGATAGTAGCCCGTACAAATCTAGAAAAGGCCTAGAAATTAATAAAATAGCAGGTAAATAAGTATAGGCACGAACCTAACTTTACCGTAGGCAATATAGTCTAGGTTATAATAAAGAACTAGAAGACGGAACGGCCTAGCCGTAAGCTAGACTATTAGATAGCGGGACCGTATAAGGTCCTTAAAAAGATAGGTAACTTGTATAAAGTAAAGCTCCCAGATTTAATTAAGGTTTACCCTATTTTCTTACTAAATAAGCTACGGAAAGCTATAAACAACCTATTGCCTAAATAAAAGAATAAACCTCCCCTATTAATTTAAGTTAATAGCGACAATAAATAGGAAATTAAAGAAGTACTAGCCTATAAACTAGTAAGGAAAACGCTAAAGTACCGCGTTAGTTAGAAAGGCTATAACCTAGACCCTACCTAGTACCCTATATAGAACTTTATTAGCAGTCCCCATAAGCTTTAAAAATTCTATAACCGCTACCCTAATAAACTAGGACCCCTAAAGTACCTAGACGAGTGGATAGAGTGCTAATATAGCGAAGACGATAAGCTACTAGAAGAATATAAAGATAAGAACACCCTATAAGTATAATACGGACTATAAAGCCTAAGGGCAGGCTTTTGCAAAGGGGGGGGTAATATTACGGCACTGGCAGAACTTGGCAAAACTTAGTTGGCAGAACTTGGCAGAACTTCACGGTCACGTGACTAGAGGACCGCATAAAAGAACCCTACTTTAACCGGCGCTGCTCTTCTTCTCCTTTCCTTTCTCTAGCTTTAGATCCTCGTTTATAGACTACCAATCGTACAGGCTTGCGCGTCCCTCTTACCGTGCTCGTGCCTTGATTGACTGAGTCGCTAACATTTATTATATAATTTATATTTGGCTAATCTATCTCTTGTTGTTATCTCACACATAGGCGAAATATGGCTTATTTTAAAAAGGATTTTTAATAGATGGGGGTGTAGGCTATTTAGGGTCTCGCATAGCTACTTGCCAGCCACTAGGAGGCTTAATTCGCATAGCTTATAGGCCATTTTAAGTTGCTAGATAGCTGTAAGAAGCCTAGCGAAGACCCTAAATGCCCAGCTGTAAGCCTAGCGGGCTGCAATAAAGCTAAAGTACACGGTTTCCAGCGTGAAAAAAAAGGGGATAGTAGGTGGGTAATTAATAAATAGGCCAATATTACGTTGTATGCGAGATAATAATAATACAGTAGAGTAAACAATCTATCCGATGGAAGATGGAAGATACTTTATATTAAGCAATATATAGACACATAACATCTATCTCTCGTTATTATCTTATATATAGGCAAAATATGGCTCATTTTAAAAAGGATTTTTAATAGATGGGGGTGTAGGCTATTTAGGGTCTCGTATAGCTACTTACTAGCCACTAGAAGGCTTAATTCGCATAGCTTATAGGCCATTTTAAGTTGCTAAATAGCTATAAGAAGCCTAGTAAAGACCCTAAATGCCCACTAGCGAAGCGCCTGCGCCTATTAAAAGAAAGGTAGTTTTATACATCTTTTAGAAAAGTGCGTTAGCCAGGCTAGGCTTTAGCGCTATATACCAATAGTAGAATACCGCGCTAAAAATGGTTATTTAACTTTAATAATGCTGCGTTGCTATCCTTGTAGTATAGCTTAACTATATTAGATTTCTATCTCCTAAGTAGGCCTAGCTAAGCTTTAGCGAAGCCGTAGTCCCTAGCGTGTTAAGCAGCGCCTTATTGGAAGGAGTGGTTAGTATAGTCGTTAGGCCGTATTCCCGCGTTAAATAGTTTAGCTTAAAGGATCGCTTAAACAGAGCCCTTTATAAATGGCTTAGTGTTAAAAGCAAATAAGGGCACTAAATCTAGCTAAGGATCCCAATTTTAAAGCCTAACTATTACCGCTACTATATACAGCGGGTCCCCTAGCTGTGCTAAGATTTAAATTTTTACTCTAAAGTATAAGGTATCCGTCTTGCTCTATTTAAGGTATAAAACTATTAACAATTAATTCTTTATAATGCTAATATTGCTATAAGTAGCCTTTATTTAAATAAAGGCCTTTAAGCGGAGTTTAGCGGCTATATATAAAATTTCTCCCATCTAAAGGAAACCTATAAAGGCGACGGTGAAGGCTGCATTAATATTAATATCCTACTTTAAGCGACCGCCCGTAACAATTTAAGCAAGGATATCCCATATAATTAGCAACTTTTCTTTTTTTTATTATAGAAATAAGGACCTAGCCCTAGTAAGCAAGCGTTTTATAAATAGATTGTTAAATACTGCAATAGAGTATCTAAAGTTTATATGCTTTAACCGTAGTGTAGAGATATAATTAGATAAGGTTAAGGGGGAGACCTATCGCATAGTAGGCGTCCTAAAGGCACGCCATGCGATCTACTCGCCTAAGTGGGGCTTTTAGACTGGGTACGGCTGTACCAATTATAAGGCGCAGAAGGCCTCCTAGCTGTTTATCACGGATAAGTACCTAGCTCTTATTTCGGGTGCTAGGCCGCTCTATAGTAGCATAGCAACTAATAAGGAGGAGCTAATTATATTAGTAAAGCCGTTCGGTACTAAAAAGGGGGCAGGTTTATAGACTAATGGTGCAATTGGTGAAGTATAAAGTTAGAAGTATTCTAGTGCGGGCATAGGCGAGATATCTTATCGGTTAAACCCTAAGAGAGAGTATCTGCTAGGCCGTTGTCAACACTAGGCACCCAGAAAGTAGTAATCTTAATATTATATTACACGGCGGCTAAGATAATAGCTTAAAGGGAGAGGTTACCTAGTTCTTTAAGTACGGTCTTAACTAGGCCTTGCGAAGCTATAAGGCTATCTATATAGATAGAGACGGAGGCTTCTTTCTAGTTCGGCGACTATTAAGTAAAAGCCTCGCTAATCGCGTGTATCTTCTTTTAATTAATATAATCTTCTACCTAGCAATTAGAAGGGAGTGTTATAAATACATTACATTATGGTAAGGTGGTTAAATATATAGGCCAGTAGTCTAATTCGGAAGACTTATAAAAGTAGAACCTACCGTAACTAACCTGCAATAAAGCATCTGTAAAGAGATAGAATATATCTTAATATAAGTTATCTAAAAAACGTATCCTATTGCTGATAATTAGAGACTTCCTCTATAATTAGAGGTCGTTTCTAACTTCTAAACTAAATCTTCTTAGTATATGGCGCTTTAAATACGTAGGCTAATTTATTATAAAGGTCTATAATAACCGCGAATATAACCTTCCGAGTTAAATAACTACTGCGCTCTATAAGAGCCGGCTAAATAGTTACTATACCTAGTAAAGAGAGAGAGAGCTATAGTAAAGCGCCGCATTAATCTAAATAAGCGCCTTCTCTTACTTCTCCTCGGAGAGGCGGATTTCTATTAACGCTGTATTAATTATATAGCCTAATACAATAACTTCGGTACCCTTTATATCCTTTAAGTTATTTTAAGGGACTCCTAATTCGTCTATAACTTTAATATACGTTTAGGCCGTATATGCGGCATTAGTAGCGTTCTAGATAATAAAGGTAAAGTTATTAAGATAGTGTTTAATTGGGAAGGCTAGTTTGGCAGTAAGTATTTAATATAAACCCTTCGCGAATAAATTAAATAGGAAGGGCGCTATCTGAAGACTAAATGATAAGCAGCATTCCTTATACGTAATTCCCCTCTAGTAAAAGCCTATTAGGCGACGTAATTGGATTAAAAGTGGTATATTCCGAAAGGTATCCTTTAAGTCTCGCTTAATTAATATATAGCCGCGGCCGGCCTTACGTATAAGTTTGAGAATAGCGCTAACTATAGTATATTTAAGCGCGCTAAACTTAGGTGGGATATAATAGTTAACCAAGTCTCCTATAGGGAAAGAGAGATTATATATACGCCGCCATCTGCCATCGCTTTTAGGTACTAAACCTAAAGGGGAAGTAGTAATAGAAGATGAGGCGACTTAAATACGGCTAAGTGCTAGGTCTTCGGCTATCTTCTAAGAAATAATACCGGGGTCTTTAAAATAAGAGATCTAGTTCTTACAATTGCGTGCCTATAGGGAGAGATTAGAGCCGATCTTATACCTAAAAGTAAGGATACCAACTAGGATTAAAAGGAGGTGCCCTAGGTAGTCTACTAGAAGCGCAGCTTAGGCCTAAATCCGTAGTAGTAATAGCGAGTTAATAAGGGGGTTTGTCTAGATGAAGGGCATAAATTAAGGCGTTATATTAGGCCGCGGAAGTTAAATCTCGGAGGCCGTTAATAGTTGGCCGCGGCCTATAAAAACACTATAAATTGCTAGGATATCGTCCGAATCCTCTACTTTAGGACTTAGGGATTGCTATAAAGCACACTTCCTACTAGAGGCTAAATGCTGGCTACAGCATTTGCTGCACCTATGCTCGAATTTACACGGATCTTTTAGGCAGGGCGTACCCTTATTAAAGTTATTGCAAGTATTTAATATAAGAGGCGGCGAGGTACAAGTGTCGGCCCTAGGTCTTTTTTTTATAGCGCCTTAAATAGTAAGTCCTTTCTTAAGCATTATAAAGGGTGTAGTAAAAGTGTATTAAAATGAATTGGGTATAGTCTAATTAGTAGGCTCTAATTAACTATAGTTTATAATAACCTAATAGTATACTAAGGCCAGATTAAGTACCGCCCCTTTTTACGTATAGAAGCCTGAAAGAAATTAAATCTTATTTATAAAATATAGTATAGCAATATATAGGCCCGGGGGGCATTGGTAAAGTAATAAGACGATAATAATATAATTAGTAAGGCATTTAAAATAGATCTTAGAAGAATATAGTGGGTTTAAGTTAGCTTTCGGCGGGCTAGTTTCTAGCTAACTATTTTCCAGTATAGTAATATTGCCGCGGTATTAATAGCGTATATAGAACTGTAGTCTAGCAATATTATTAGGGTTAAAAGAGCCTTTCTATATAGCAAGAAGATCCTTTTTGTAAAGACCTAGGATCTAGAGGGCAAGATCTTGTATAGCTAGAGGGAGTTCAATAGACCTACCTTCGGGCGCCTTAGGTTTACCTTAGCCTACGGTAGAAGCATTTAATCTAGCTATTATAGCCGCGTAAACTTCTACCTATCTTTCTATTTAAAGGCGATATACCTCTGCCTTACGAGCATCCTTATCTGCTAAGCTCTTAATATATACTGCAATAAGAAGCGCGTTTAGGTCTTCTACAAGTGTATAACGGGCTAGTGGGTTGCGGCAAGGGGCTAGAGGAGACGGGGTAGGCATTATGTCTTTAGTAGCTATAGCTTTGGAGTCGCTACGAAGTGATTAATACGGTAAGATTAACGGCTAACGACGTTAAGATCGGGTAGAAACCCTAGGGCGCTACGTATTCGGAACGCGCGTAGACATTAAAAAAGATTAGCACGCTAACGCTATGAGATTAAGCTATCTTAATTAATAAATAGGCCAATATTACGTTGTGTGCGAGATAATAATAATGCAGTAGAGTGAACAATCTATCTGATGGAAGATGGAAGATACTTTATGCCAAGCAATGTATAGACACGTGACATAATATAAAGTTAACTATAGCATAAATAAATAGCATTACCCCCTTATACCTATATAGCAACAGTGCCACAACTAGTATAATCTAATAAAGAAGGGACTTATATATCTTTCCAGTCCATTATTAGCTTAACTCTGCAAAGTTATCCCATCTAATTATACCTAAAAGGGTTTAACTATAGCGAATTATACGGTTAGAAGACGTTCTACCCTATTCTTAGTAGATAATAGGGTTTTTATACTACTTTAATTAGTTATTAAAACCTTCCCTTTCCCTTCTTTAATATTAAGTAGTAGTACCTAAAGCCAGCTTATTAAATGCTCTATAATGCCTTTATACAGCTAGTATAGTAAATTAGGGGCCATTATAGCATATATATCCGCTATATAATAGGACTAGGCAAATTTTTAAATTGGCTTAATATACTTAGGGTCATTGCAATCTAGCTGTAAGTTTTGCTATCGTTTAAGTTGCTTAATAGTCAATTTGTGCGTCTATCGCGGCCATTTACCAGATATAGTACTTAGTAGGTTACCTTATTTATAAGGCGGTATATAATATATTATGCAGTATTACCCTAATTTTACTCCTATTAATATAACCTACTCCTTATAGTCTGCTATAAACCTAGTAAGTATAGGGTAGTATGACCGGATAAACCTATCCGCGTATTATATTAGTATGCTGCGCCTAGCAGCGTATTTAAGGGCTAGTTTTTATATTAACTTAAGTACCTATACACTATTAAGGTAAATACTTACGTTTAAATATAATGCTTATTACTTAATAGTATATATCTAGCTTGTTTATCCAGTTACTTAGTAAGTCTATAGGTATATAACCTAGAAGAAGCATTACTAGCCTGCTAGCTGTATATTAAGTCTTTAATAAAATATTAAGTATTATAATATAAACTGGATACGCCTTTTTATCTCCGGATAGTATAGTTAGCTTAGTTTAGTTACTACTAGGTATTACTATAATAGCCGTCGCACTATTAGGTAATTAATCTTAGATCTCCTACTAATAGTTGGCCGTATATACCTCGTTATACACTCTATTACCTTTTACGTTAAACTAATAAATAGGAGAATAAACTATATTATCTTTAAATGAGAAATAACCGATTAGGAAGGCTACCACACTAAGTATATTACGGTGGTATATATTTAGGTTTTTGCCGTATATATTAAGTTCTATAATTCGCCAGCTCTTATTATTTACACCTTTAGAAATAAAATATAGTTTTGTCTTAACTTCTTTTGTATTTCAGTATAATATATATCCGTCCCTTATATTTTTAATATAGGGGCCTTATAGCCACGCGTCTATTTCTTTTACTAACGTGCTATTATATACCTACTAGGTAACTTACGCCCATTCTATAGAGCTTATAAAAGAATAGAATATATTATTGTCTTTGTTTATTCTATCTGCTGGCTAGCTAGGCCTTAGTAGGTAGTCGCAATCCGTAGCAGACTGCTAATTAGAGTTTCCCTTTAGGTGGCTAAGTAGGGTTCTTATATAGCGGCCAGTTACTTTATAATAAGTTTAAGTATAATAAATATTTAAGGTAGAGAGGCTTATTACTATATAACTATGCGTTTTAGTGCTAGTTAGTTGTTCTACTAGTGCTATATTACTTAGCTCCTCTACTAATATTAAGCTGGTATTTCCTATAATGGTTAGTAAAGTATTATTAATAGCGGTGTTAGTTGCTATAAGGTTATATACCTATTATTCTACGGTAAATTCGTCGTCTTTATATATATTCGCTTAAGCCTAAATTATAAAATAGACATTATCCTATTAGTTAAGATAGTCTATACCTATAGCTTTACAGTACAGCTTATATCGCACTAATCCACCTATAGTAGAAATTGTGCGCTTATATTTAGGGCACAGGCGATTTATTAAGCCTATTATAATAGCGATAAATGCGGCTCCTTATATTGTTATTAAGATTAAATAGGTAGGTTTATGCCTAAAAAGGGTAGTATATTATATAACTAATCTAATAGCCTTAATCTACGGCAATCTACTAGCTATTCTAATAACTAACTATAACGGCTTGCTCTTTTTAAATTGTAAGTTAAATATACTAAGTAGTATATTATCCTAAGCGCTAATAATATATAAAGCAGTATTGTATCCTATAGTACCTATTATAGTTAATTTATAACCGCCAAATATTTATAAACCTTTAATCCCGCGTCCCTTACTAATACTATATATATCTAGCATAGCAATAATATAATTAAATGGTATATATACTATGGAGGTGGTATAGTATAAGTCTACTAGTAAAACTCCTAGGAAGGATAAGCAGATTATATCCGGGTTTAGTATTAATAGCGCTCGTTTATATAAGATTAAAGAGGTAGTTAAGGATATTATAAATAAAAGTAATATAATATCTATACGCTTCTAAGACTAAATAAATTACGCTATTTAAAGTAAGATTATAGCTAAAATCGTTAATTAAATCCTAGAGTCTAGTAATGCTCTAATTAGGTAGACTAAAAAAGTGGCCTAATATCTCCTTACTTGCACGCAGTTAAATATGCGTAAGAAAGCCAGCTAGGCTAGTACTAAATTAGGACTTTAGTATAGAGCTATAAATTCTGCTATAGGGTACCCTTATATAGAGCCTTAGGACGTATATTAATCTCTTTTACCTAAATATATTAACAAATATAACGTTTAGGGTCTTGTAATCTATATATATTAAGATTTAGAGAATATACTATAGTCTATAATTTATATAGACTTAGGTACTAGTCTACTTTAAACTAACTCGGTAGAAGGGTAGACGAGTTTTTTTAAATTTCCCTAAACAAATTTATATTACCTAGGACGCTAGAGTTAATCTAAAGACAGAGGAGTTATGGGTAGATATACTAACAATTATGCCAGTTTGGAATGTAGGACTTTTAAAGTATATAATATAATAAACGCTTAAAGCCTCTAAGGATATAATTATTTTCGTAGTTGCGAATATACGCGGTATATTGTATTAGTCCTTATAGCTTTAAATCTAATACTATTTAGAGTCTTAATTATTTACTAGGAGCCCTGCTTAAAAGGGTGTATTAAAGCGGTCTTAATTAAGCTAAAATATTAATCCTAAATAGGCAAAACGTCATAGGCGCATTAACCCTTATTCTTAAGTTATATATTCTAATATACTTCTAGCTCCGCCCATTATACTAGTTTTATAAAAAAAACATTTTCTATAACTAGAGGAAGCGTATTTAGCGGTAATCTGCTATAGTAAACCGCCCTTTAACTCGCACGTATTATATTTTATTAGCGAGAGCATTTACCTTAGGCTTATCTACTTTACTTTACTCTTTACTTTTACTACCTTAATTAACTCTTATACGGCGCCTCTACGCGATATTAATTAGTTAATTAATTAGTTTAACCACTAATTACTGCTTTAAGCTGCAACTTACTTTCTAAAACTACGGTAATCTACCTAACAGATTAACTCTTATAATTGGTTTATCTTACCTACCTACTTTAAACTTGTACCTTTACTAATTACTAACTAGATTCTTCTACTTTTATATAGCAACACTTTACTCCTTCTTTATTCCGTCTTAGTATCTTTACGCATTATAATAAAGGACTTAGATATTATAAAGGAATAGGATATTAATACTCGTCGCCTTAAGGAAATTAAGAGATATAATCTTAGATAACATATAAAAGGCTAGGCTTAAAAAATCCACGTTTTATACAGCTAAAGATAAAGTGCTATATAATTAGTTTATTTAGAAGATTCTTAATAACTTAACTAAGAAGGAATGTGCTTTAAATAGCTAGTTTAGATAGGCTATTATTCCTTTTATATTATCCTAAAGAACTAATACTACTAAACGGTAAAATAATATAAAGTTGAAACCTAGAAGTTAGAGTTAAACCTAATTTAAACCTATAATAACGCTAGTATATATATTTGCTTTTAAGCCAATTTCTAAATTATATGGTTTTATATTACTAAATAAGCCGTTTTTACTTAAAAATATAACCTTTTAGTTTTAAAGAATAAACCTAATTACCTAAAGTACTGTAGAGCTTTATATAGTCTATAAATTTTAGAAGGCAATATAGAAACTCTAATAGTTAAAGAAATTAGTTTCTCGCTATCTTAAGAGGTTATAGTATTAGTAGGTTTTATCTTAGATAAGAATAAAATTACCTAGCTTAACGTAGTTACTAATAAGGAGGTTTGTATTACCTAGCGAGGGCTATTATAAGCCTTATTTTAGTGGTGTATACTATATAATAGGAATAGAGTAGAATTTCTACTTAAGAGTACGGATTATAAGTCCCTTTAATAACATCTAACTATTTATATACTAATAATTACAGCTAAGTATTTAATTATAAAAGTACTATACTAATTACTAAATAAGTAAGGCATAAACCCTTTTAGAATTACCAATACTCTAACCTATAGTATTTGCGCGCTAAGGCCGTACTTAAATAATGGTAGAAGATTACGCCTAAGCTAATCCGTAAGCACTTAGATATTAAGTTTATTAGTAAAAACAGCGAGAATAAGAGTAATACTTTATCTATTTTATTAACACGCAGCGGTATTCTAAGTTTATTAAGTCTAAAGAAACGTAATTATAAAAGGGAGTAACCTACTAGAGGTATTTATGGATAAACTACGGCAAACTGCGGTAAGCTGCTAGGAATAGCCGTAATAATTTAGTTATTTAGCCTATGGATAATCCTAACAATATAGAGCACGGTAAGGATAATTGCGATACTCCCTAGAGTAAAACTACTTTACATCCCTAATTAGCTTAGACTCTATATAATAATTTAACTCTATACCTATAAAAGCTTTTCTTAGTAAAATTATAGAAACTAATACAATCTAAAATACCTTAGGTAAAAATGCGCCTAAGGATAATATAACCTAAGCTAAGGAGATATAGGCTATAATGCCTATTGCGTAAAGGTATAAGCATATAGTTATATGGAGTATATCTTAAATTAGACTAATATTAGCTCTTTTTAGACTTTAAAAGGCCGCTATAGCTAAAGTAGGAGGTAAGGTTTAATAAATAGAGCAGTAAATATATAAATGTTTGGCTAAGCTATATAAAGTTTCTAAAAAGGCTGTCTTAGCAAAGAACCTGGTCCCCATTTCTAGTAAATAAGGTCTAAATCTAAAGTTTAGATTATTCCTATACCAGCTCTATAGCGTATCTAAGATATTCCACTAAAAGCGCACGCAACTAAATAGTAGGGTTTTTACTAATAGTATAGAAACCGGAAAAATCGTAACCGCGTACTTAACTATTATTGTTAGTTATTACTATGCTATAAACCTAGACGAAGTAGCTGCTAATTAAGCGGCTAGAAATGCAAATTAGTATCTATAGAAGGATAACTAGGCTAAAGACGCTAAGTGTCCTAGCCAGGACAAGATGCCTTTTTTATACTTATATATAAATTAAAACGCTATATCTATAATGTAAAGACAGCATAGTATAAATCTAGTTATTATAATTCTAAGTATAATTACTTATTATTTAAGGACTCTACGCTTATAATAAAAGAGTAGACGCTATTACGGTTTACAATATACTACAGAACAAAAGGTATATCTAAAAGAATAGCGTGATTAAACCCTTAGGAATAGCTTTAAATAGGGACTTTAGGGGACTAGTTAGATTATAATACGATAAATAATAGTCGGGCTTTTATAGGTAAAAAGAAAACGCCCTACTTATAGTTCTTTAATGGCCCTCTATAGAAGTATATAGATCGTTATAACTATACTCTTTAGCAGAATCTTATGGGATAAGTTTTATATTAAAAAAATTAAGAAACTTATATTAACCAATTCCTTTATTTTTAAAAAAAAAAGTGGTACTGCTATACCTAAGATTCTTTACCTAGGCTATTTCTAGTATAATAATAGAGAATGGTGTTATAAATATATGCTAGTTTATTATAAGCGCCCTTAAAGATATAGATTGAGTAACCGCTTAAGCTAATTTTAGGAGATCTAATAGCCTATAGAGGAGGTATTATTAATCTTAAAATAGGACCTATTTAGATAACTATTAAAGGAAGATAAATTAAAATGTCTTTTAATATCCTACCGTTGGGACGGGATAAGGTAGTATTAGGTATACCTTAATTATAGGAATATAATCTAAAGATTAATTAGATTACAGGTTAGGTTAATATTAGAGATACTTAACAATGTAAGATGCGGTAGTAAACTAAGTTAGAGTAATATATAAGGAAACCAAAAAAGGGTTGTCTTATATACTAAAGAGATACTATAAATACGGCAAAAAGCTATAAAGCCTAGAAAGTAAAAAGCTGTTAGAATATATAGCATAGGACTATAAAATAGAGTTAGAACTAGAAATAAGTCTAAGGTTCTTTCTAACCTATAAACTTACCTAAGAGGAGTTAAGAGCACTTAAAGAGTTTATTTAGGAGAACTTATAAAAGGGATATATTAGACTATTATAGTTATTAGTGGGTTATCCAGTACTATTTATACCTAAAAAAAAAACTGAAAACTTAGGCTATGTATTAACTATAAATAGTTAAATAGCATTACTAGAAAGGATATGTATCTTTTACCCTTAAATAGCGAAATTTAGAATTAGATAGGTAACGTATAAATCTTTATAAAGATAGATCTAAGATAGGTGTACTATTAGATTAGGATTAAGGAAGGCAATAAATAAAAGGCGGCCTTTAGGTTAAAGGAAGGACTATATAAGCCATTAGTTATATAATTTAGACTTATAAATATACCGGCAATATTCTAAAAGCGAATTAATAGTGTGTTAGGGGAACACCTTAATAAGTTTATTATGGATACCTTAACGATATTATTATCTACTTAATAACTAAGGCAAAGTACGGGGAATACGTTAAATAGGTTTTAAAGAGACTATAAGAAGAATAAATACTAGTAGTAATTAAGAAATGCGAGTTCTTTACTAGGAAGACCGATTTTATTGAATTTATTATTAAACTAGGTTATATTAGTATAGACCTAAAGAAAATTAAAGCTATAGTAAGTTGGTAGGAACTAGAGAATATAATATAGTTAAGGTTGTTCCTAGGGTTTTGCAACTACTATAGGAGGTTTATAGTATAATGGTTAAAGAATATTAAACCCTTTACTAAGCTTATAAAGAAAGAGGAACTATAAGTTTAGGGAAATAAGTAAAAAAAGTTGTTTAAAGAGCTTAAGGAGTTGTTTACCTAGAAATTAATTCTTAAAATTTATTAACTAGGACTAGATACGGTTATAGAAATAAACGCATTAGACTTCGCACTAGGAGTATATTTACTATAGAAGTATAAGAACACATAGTACCTAGTAGCGTACTATAGTTAAAAGATAATATTACTAGAGTTAAACTATAACATCTATAACAAGGAGTTACTAGGTATAGTTACAGCACTTAAAGAATAGAGAGCATTCTTATAAAGCGCAGAAAAACTATTTATAGTTAAGACGGACTATAAGAACCTAATAGGATTCCTAATAATAAAAGAACTTAACTAAAGACAAGTTAGATAGGCAGAGATGCTTATAGAATACTATTTTAAGATTTAGTATACTAAAGGAACTAAAAATATAAGAGTAGACGCACTTAGCAGAAAAGCTAAACTATAAAATAATAAAAAAACTATTAGGAGCAATGCTACGTAAAGATAAGGACGGATTAATTAGATACAATTACCCTAAGCTAGTAGTAACTTAAAAGGATAACAAACTAAAAAGAGTCTACAAGATACTAGAAAGCTTTTAGATATAAAGGATTTTAGAAGCATAGTTAGAAGATCTATAAGTAGATATATATAAGAATTAAGAAGTAAAGTATATCCTAAAAAGCATCGCAGAACATTTTATAGAGGACTTTTATAAGGGAATAACTTAGGGATACAACGGAGCAATAGGCTTAGTATTAAGACTTTAGAAAGAATATATTATTAATAAAATTTAGGGCATTGCTAAAAAAGTAATAAAAGAGTATCTAGATTGTTAAAGAAATAAACTAATAAGGTATAAGCTATATGGAGGGCTATAACCTATTAAAATACCAGAAAGACTATAGGAGGTTATATTATAGGACTTTATTATTAAGTTACTAAAGTTAAAAGATCCTATTACCAGATAGGAGCACGATGTAATCCTTATAATAGTAGATAAGTTAACTAAATAGGGCTACTTTATAGCATATACAGAAGAAATTTTAGTAGAGGATGTTACTAGAATCTATATTAAGGAAGTATTTATAAGATATAGAGCACTAAGTAAAATTATATTGCATAGGGACCTAAGATTTATAGTAGCATTTTAGGAGGTATTCTTAGCGGAATAAGGGGTTCGCGTAGTAATATTAATAGCGTATTACCCGCAGACAGATAGTTAAATAGAAAGATTAAATTAGATACTAAAGCAGTATCTAAGATATTATATTAACTATACGTAGAATAATTATATAAGGGGACTTTGTAGACAGGGGGCTATAAGGACACGATTAGAATAGGATAGATTGGTAAAAGAGAGAGAGAGAGACAAATCCTTAAGGAGGTAAGGCCTTAGGGATCGTAAAGACTATATACTATAGGTACGTACCTCTAGTATATAACTGGCGACCATCTAAGGGGCGTCTAGGGGTTGTCTTAAGGGCAACCCAAAGTGTCCGCAATAATATCCCTTACATTGCCCCCCCCCCTTCTTACGGTCGGCCCCCAATCGCCATTACCTTATAGTAGGGAGATTATAAGGGCTCGTCCCAAAAGGGGTTTGGAGAGATATTGGAGAGATATTAGTATGCCACTGTATATTATTTATCTATTTAACCCCTACTTTAAACTTCTAAAAACCCTTAATAAGGAAAAAATATAACTAGAGAAAAGACGCGAGGATTGCTAAAAGACCTATTAGAAGCCTATTAGAAGTATACTAGTAACTACCTAAGCTAATATAGGGATTTTTATGCAACTCTACTTCCAAGCCTTTATGCTAGTCTATAATTAATTATAAGTATTATAGGCAATTTAGTGTTCTAGTATAGTTCTGTAGAACTTTTAGTATAGGATTTAATATATAAAGCCTTGGCTTGCCATTATCTTTAACTATTAAAATATAATTTATAATCGTTTTATATAATCCTCTACGTTACTAACACATTATTCCCGCATCTACCCTTAGGCTATTAGATGCGGTTAAGGTATTAATTAGTTAATTAAGGAGACTTATCTCCTAAATCTAATAGTTCTATACTATATATTTGGCGTAGCTCTACTACCTAGTAAATAGGAGGGACACTTTATAATAGTACCTATAGCTATTATACGATTATTAAGAACGTCTATAACGTTGATCTTTAATACTATAGTATTGTTTAGGGGTTGTTCGGTTGCAAATCGCCTCCATTTCATATCTGTTCAATCCGTGCGCCTTTTAGTGTCGCCCGTTTTGTAATTAGTGGCGGCTACTACCATGGCTCATTTGAATATGTAATTGAGTTGATTGTTCGGTTGCAGCTCCATAATAAGGCTCTATATTTAACTTCGCATAATGCGTAATTAACGTCGGTGAGCGATTCAAATGAGCCTCTCTCTGCCACTAGGCCTCTATCGCGACTCCCTACTTTGGTGTAGCAATGGAGCCTCCTCCTCGACCAACGCCCTCTCTGCGATCGACGTGTCCTACATCTTTGCCCACCTCCCGTAGGGGCCGTAGTAGAGTTACAGCGACGCCCGCGACGCCCGCGACGCCCTAGAAACAAGCTTATCACAATTATATATGTTAAAATATTATTATTATATAAGGCTTATAAATGCGATAGTAGTATCGCAATTAGGGCGTGTGGAGTCACTATATCGCAAGAAGTCGTTACTTTGCACGTATGCGAGAGCTCTATATTAAAATGGAATATAGAACAGGAGCTTAAGGCTACATATTAAAACGGTGCCAAGAACCTCATTTCAACTACTGTATACAGTATAGCTTGCAAATTTGCCGCGCTTACCGATATGGAGGAGCTCCATATTTAAAAGTCGTTATATTTACCGAACGACACCCTTATATTCATATTTGAGCTCCATTTCGGTTACAATATGGAGCCTCTATATTGAAACGGAGGTGCAACCGAACGACCCCTTAGGTATAATTTAACCTATATACGTCTTTAATTAACGTCTTAATTGCCTTCCCCCAGCTATATACTTAGTTTTTATAAGAAAGTAATAGTTAAATAATATATACTTATATTTCCTTCTTTCTAAATAGCGCTATTATAACGGAGTTATATTAGTAAGATTATAGCTATTTACCGGAAAGGTATTAGACGGTAAAGTATAAGGACACCTTTACTTATTAAGCTGCTCCTTTTCCTTAACACCTTACTTTCCTATTATTAACCTTTATTTAATTTAGACGTATCTTTAATATATTATTAAGATTTTCTTTTTTTTTTATATTAATTTAATATACCTCTTTAATTATATTCTAAGAATTACTATAAGGAAAGAACTATCTAGAGTAAGGACTATAGTCCTTTAAATATATAACCGTACTCCTAGGAAACCCTCCTTATACATAAGGTACGCGTACTCTATTTACTCTATTATAGATTATATAGATTATATAGATTATACAGATTATATTACATAACTTAGTTACTATTCTTCGTCATATAGTTCTACCGGCCCCATCTTAAACCGTGCTTATATTAACTAACTAGCTTCTTCCAACTCCTCTCTAAGTAGTTATAGCACCGTACTTAAAGCGTCCGTAACACTATCTCCCTCCTCTTTATCTTCGTCCTTAAAGATCCTAAATATCTCTAAGTTATTTACTAAAGGTATAATGTCTATCTAATTAATTTGGTTAATATTGTTACTTATTATACCTAAAGCAATTTCTCTTTTATTTACAGTCTAATGTGCTTACACTATTACTACTATCCTATTACTAGGTAAAATAATACTATCTCTATGTTCTCGTTGTGTAAAAGAGGGGTTAGTTTATATTGCGCTAGCGAGTCCTTTATCTCAGTAACCCTTTTTTTACTTAAAGTGCACTAAAGCGAATATTTGTTTATCTTATAACGTTCGCTCTATATCTAATGCTAAGTATTTATATCCTATAACTCTTAATAGTCTATAAGTTCCCTAAGTAATTTATTATAGGGTTTTATATTTAATCTACTACTATAAAGCTTAATAGTAAGCTCTTAAGCGCTTTTAATAAACTATAGTAATCGCGAGAGGCGGAATAAGAGGCTACGGCTACTTAGCAGCGTGCCCTTAAAACTTGTTTTCTGGCCTTTACTTATCTTCTATATCTTAAATAGGTTTATAAGAAGGTGCGTTTTAAGGAGTAAAAACTTATAAAATAAGGTCTACAGGAACTTAGTAATAAGAGAACCGACTTTTTTTCTATAAAGGGAACAACTCTAAGTAGCTCGGCAGTTGCTCTTCCTAGGTCCCCCTTAGGTAACTTATTCTTTAGCGATCCTTCCTTATTAATATTGCCTAACCTATTTTTTTCTAATACTCCTATACCTTTCCTATAGCGTTCTTTAAATTCTTTAATAGTTCTTAGGTAGTCTTATTATAGCCTATCTACTTTACCTTATACTATGTTTTATTATTAACGTCTTTATAACTAATAATTTTTAAAACTTACTATTTGTCTTCTTCTTATCCTCTATATATGTCTGCTTTGTAGGCTAGTAGCTTAATATTTCCGTATACTAGCTCTAATATTGCGATATACTATATAGGGTAGATTTTTATCTTAGCTAGTAGGTTTAACTTAAATGTAACTAGTAAAATCTTTTACGTAATTTTAAAAGGTCCTAGTCTAACGTAGTCTAACTTCTTACTTAGTTGTTAACTCTTAAAATTTTTATATAGTAGCTATACTTTATCTCCCTCCTTAAGATCTAGTCCCTTAGATCTCTTAGTATCGTAGTATTTCTTTATTTTTTATTATACTACTTTAGCTGTTTCCGTAAGGTCTTTATAAAGATTCATTAATATCTCTATCCTTTACTTAGCTGTGCTACTTATCTTCTTTACTTAACGTAGTAATAATAATATTCTTAGCTTATATCTATAATTCGCCTTAAATAGTAACGTACCTATTTCTTTTTATGGTGTTGTATTATATATAAACTATATAACTAGTAATAGCGATACCTAATTATTCTACGCGTAATTAATATAGTGCCTTAGATACTACTCTAGTGTCTAATTTAATCTTTCTATTTAACCGTCTGTTTGCGGAAAATATACGGTAGAAGTTACTACTTAAACTCCTTACTCTACTAAAAATACCTCCTAGAATGCTGCTATAAATCTTAGATCTCTATCCAATATAATTTTACTTAGTACTCTATGTCTTACGAATACTTCCTTAATATAGATTCTAGTGATATCTTCTACTAATATCTCTTTTATATACGCTATAAAGTATCCCTACTTTATAAGCTTGTCTACTATTACTAAGATCGCGTTATAATCTTATCCGGTAATAGGATCTCTTAATTTTAGCAACTTAATAATAAAGTCCTATAATATAACCTCCTATAGTCTCTCTAGTATTTTAATAGGTTATAGCCCTCTATATAGCTTATACCTTGTTAATTTATTCCTTTAGTAATTTAGATATTCTCTTATAACCTTTTATGCTAGGTTTTAGATTTTATTAATAATATACTCCTTCTAAAGTCTTGACACTAAGCCTATAGCTCCATTATATCCTTAAGTTAGTCTTTTATAGAAATCTTCCACAAATTATTCTGCTATACTCTTTAGGATATACTTTACTTCTTAGTTTTTATATATATCTGTTTATAGATCTTCTAGCTATATTTCTAGAATTCTTTATACCTAAAAGCTTTCCGGTAACTTATAAACTTTCTCTAGTTCTTCCTAAGTTACTATAATTTTTAGATAATTATACCTAATTAATCTATCTGTATCCTTTCGCAATAAAGCCCTTAATGGCTTTTTATTATTCTATAGTTTAGCCTTTTAACTTAAAGCGTTAGCTCGTGTATTATCTATACCTTTAGTATACTAAATCTTAAAATAGTATTCTATAAGCATCTCTGCCCATCTAACCTATCTTTAGTTAAGTTCCTTTATTATTAGGAATCCTGTTAGGTTTTTATAATTTATCTTAACTATAAATAGTTTCTCTATACCTTATAAGAATACTCTCTATTCCTTTAATGCTGTAACTATACCTAATAACTCCTTATTATAGATGTTATAGTTTAACTCTAATAGTATTATCTTCCAACTATAGTATGCTACTAGATGCTATCTATTTGGGTGCTTTTATATAAAATATACTCCTAGTATAAAGTCTAATACATCTATTTCTACAACTGTCTCTAGATCTAGTTAATAGATTTTAAGAACTAGCTCCTAGGTAAATAACCTCTTAACTTCCTTAAATAGTTCTTATTATTCTCTTCTCTATACCTATAGCTCTTCTTTTTTTATTAACCGCGTAAATAGCTTAATGCCTTTTAACTATTACGCTATAAACCTTTTATAGTAATTGCAAAACCCTAGGAATAATCTTAACTATATAATGTTCTTTGGTTCCTACTAATTTACTATAGCCTTAATCTTCTTTAGATCTATACTAAGTTGGCCTAGTTTAATAATAAATCTAATAAAATCGGTCTTCTTAGTAAAGAACTTATATTTCTTAATTGCTACTAGCATCTGTTCTTCTTATAGTCTCTTTAAGACCTATTTAACGTGTTCTCTATACTCTTCCTTAGTTATTAAGTAGATAATAATGTTATTAAGATATACCATAATAAATTCATTTAAGTATTCTCCTAATATATTATTAATTTGCTTCTAAAACGTTACTAGTGCATTTATAAGCCTAAATTGCATAACTAATAGTTTATATAGTCCTTTCTTTAACCTAAAGGCTACCTTCTATTTGTTGCCTTCCTTAATCCTAATCTAATAGTACGCCTATCTTAGATCTATCTTCATAAAGATTTACGCATTACCTATCCTATCTTAAATTTCGCTAATTAAGAGTAAAGAATACCTATTCTTTCTAGTAATGCTGTTTAACTATCTATAGTTAATACACAGCCTTAGCTTGCTATTTTTCTTTAGTACGAATAATACTAGATAACCTACTAATAATTACAATGGTTTAATGTATCCCTTTTATAAGTTTTCTTAGATAAACTCTTTTAGTGCTCTACCTTCTTCTTTAGTAAGCTTATAGATTAGAAAGAACCTTAGACTTATTCCTAGTTCTAATTCTATCTTATAGTCCCACGCTATATACTCTAATAGCTTTTTACTTTCTAGTGACTATAGTTTTTTGCCGTACTTATGGTATCTCTTTAGTATATAACTTACCCCTTTTTCTATTTCTTTATAGGTCGCTCTTACTTAGTACTATACCAACTTGGCTTATTATTGTATTTTACGGCGTTAAGTATCTCTAATATTAACCTGACCTATAACCTAATTAATCTTTAGATTATATTCCTATAACTAAGGCATTCCTAATACTGCCTTATTATTCACTAATGGTAATATATTAAAAGATATCTTAATCTATCTTCCTTTAATGGTTATCTAAATAAGTCCTATTTTAAGATTAATAATACCTCCTCTATAGGCTATTAGATCTCCTAAAATTGTTACTAATAAGTAAGGATATTCCTTTTTCCTATATAGTAATCCCATTCTTTTAACTACTATTAGCGAGATATAGTTCCTTATTACTCTACTATCTATTAATACCTTAAACTATTAATCTTGCCACTTAACTTATAAATTTAGGTATTATCCTTAAATTCCTTTAAGGGTCTAAGGCTCTATTACTAGCTCCCTCTAGTTCCGTAAACCTCTACTTTTCCTAACTATTAGCTGCTTAATCCTATTTGTACTTAGTCTAACTTAGGCTAATACTTAGTTTACTTTTTATCTTTAATGTGCTATAGATAGGTGTTCTCTAGATATTCCTACTATTATCGTCCATCTAGGTATTCTTCCGTAAGAAATCTTCCTGGCTAAAGTATTAAGTTCCCTTATTCTTAAACTTCTACTAGGTACTAACTATGTATATACTTAGCATTTTAATATTTTACCTTATCCGTTATCTAATATATCCTTATTAGATACTTCTAATTTTTATCTTTAGGTGCTCTATGTATATTATACGCATCATCTATGTATGCTATCTACAATAGTGTATAATATACTTAGTGTCTAGGGTTAACTCTTAGCTCGTCTTTATTCTTAAGTTTAAACCTCTCTTATGTTAATCTAAGCGTTACAACTTCGTTTGTAGGTATTAAAATTTGCCTTTTACTTCTCTAGTCCTCTAATTACTCCTCTAGATCTTTTAATATTATAATTAAGGCTCCTTTAATATAAGTTATAGCCTTCTCTGTAATTAGGTGGTCTTAGATAACTTTCTTATCTAACTATATATAGAAATCTTCCTACTCGTTATTGTGCCTTTACCTATACCACTTTTAGTATAGCTGCTTAAGTATATACGGTTAATCCGTAAAGAAGTATCTTTTTATTACTATATTATAATAACCCTTTATATATTATTCCTTAAATCTAGTTAGAATCCCTAGATCCTCTTCTTATTTTAGTTTAGTAAGCCACTTAGCTCTTAGTATGCCTACTCTTAACCTATTAGTAACTCTTTATATAAGTACTCTATCCCTTATACGTCCCAATATACTAGATCTTTTATCTAGTTTCTATTCTTACTATAAGGTAATTCTTACTCTAAATTCCTCTATAGTTTCTTTCCTTTCGCGTCTTATAAGTAGATCCTTAAAGTCTTTATACTTCTTAATCTTGGTATTAACTTTTTAATCTTTAGGCTAAACACTATATTCCCCTAGTAAGTCCTCTAGGTCTATATATCTGTCTCCTAGTTTAACTACTATTTATATTATAGATTCTCTAATCTATAAAGAAGCTCCTTACCTCTTACCTGTAGGTGTCCTTATTTATACTCCAAATTCTTAGTCCCTTAAATTCTTTAATCCTAAGCTTACTTTTAA
>Ga0307515_10005904_pt1 | contig 24699 bp, 2 predicted proteins | sample 17_EM_MG_FD_194513 | JGI IMG/M metagenome (GOLD analysis project Ga0307515, IMG submission 194513) | Populus trichocarpa ectomycorrhiza microbial communities from riparian zone in the Pacific Northwest, United States - 17_EM | ecosystem: Host-associated > Plants > Roots > Unclassified | place... | reverse complement strand
CCCGCCTTCGTATATAGACTACGTAGTCTACCTTAATAGAATTGAAAGTCACCATTATCCTTACCTTATATTTAAATCCTTACCAATCCCCTTAGGAGGATAGCCGGTTTAATTTTTCTATAATACCTTTAAAAAGAAAACCAACGCCTACACCTAACGGTAATACGCTGGCGATACGACTGCAGAACGCTTTAGGATCTAGTATAGACGAAACCGCTAGAAGTATACCAGTAGCATCTAAGCCATTTTCTAAATCTTAAAATGATTAGATATCTACGAACGCTAGAAACTAGTTTAACTTATATACCTAGGCTTAATAGGAGCTTAGTAAGGTTACTAGCGTCTTACCTAATACCGCTAATATAAAGGAGCTAGATAAGCTAGCTAAGAAAATAGCCAACTTATGGAGCATTATTAATTTAATAAAGCCCTTCTGTTAACTCTTTAGTAAAGAGCATAAGTTATATAGTAAATGTATACGCCGAATAAATCTTAACGCCCTAGTTAAGAAGTTACTACCCAATATTAGCGGTACTACTTAATAGTATTTTAACCGGTAGATTGCTGCAGTTAAGAACTAATTTAAGGTTAATAATGCTAACTACGACTGTAAGTAACGTACGCGCTAGGCTATTAAAGGTTTTATAAAAAAGAAGACAATTACCTAACTAGTTTATCGCCGGTTGGGCACTAAGGATAAGGGTTCTTTATTATAGGATGAATTTAAGACTATAGTCTAAGACCAGATTAGGAACCCTATAGTAAGATGCTTTAATAACGCTATAACGTACTATACGGCTGTTATAAAGAAGAACTAGAGGTTTAACGTCTTCCTAGCCCGTATACGTAGCTTAAAGGACCTCTTCTTATATACCCCTTTTGTCAATCCTAAATAACAGGTAGACTTTTAGTTCTTATATCTTCTAGCCTAACTATAAGCAGAGCTCTTTCGCTAGAACTTTGCCTAATAGATAAGAACTGCTAAAGACCTCTTTAACGAAATCCGCTGTATAGAGTAATTGCTTAATACTACAAAGCTTACGGAAGATTGCGTAAGTAGTAGCGGCAAATCATCGCGTATAAAGCGCGGTCGCAGTATAGGTTTTATAGAATTAGGCTTAGGGAACAGAACCTAAAAAGGGCGACGCTTTTTTAAGCAAAATCCTAGGGAGATTACCTAAAAGCCAAATAGCTTAGGGGACCCCCTAGACACTAGTACTACATAGGCGAGTTAAAGAACCGTAGGCGGCCACTATAAGGAACACTAGAAGTAGGCTAATAAGAAGAAGTTAGCTTAGGCTTTGGAAAACCCAAAGCCCTAATAGTATATCTCTCTTAACTGCAACTAGGGCCTAATATAGAGGGAAAGAAAAAACGCATTATAGTATACGTCGCGATAGATATACCCTAGGGTAAAGTCCGCCTACATACTCTATATAATAATAGGTACTAAATTAACCTTATTAATTAAGATGTTGTTTATAGGTTTAACCTGCCTATACGCTATACACTACGTTTACATAAACCTATTATACGTTTCCTTAATAGCAACCAGATAATAATCTGGGATGCTTATAATCTAACAGTCACCACTAGCGACTCCTAGGGTATCTCTCGCACTATTAGCCCGCAGACCTTTTAGGGCGGCTTATTTAATAGTTATAATATAGTTTTTAAATGGGATTAGCTCGCGGAAGTAGATCTATTAATTAGCTTCCGTTCTAAACAGTTTATCTAGGGTACTTTAGACCCTAGACGCCTCTAGATAGTCACCCTTAACGCTCTCCTAATAGATATTAAGGCTGGCGAAATAGTCTATTCGCTATAGCTAGAAGACTTCTTCTTTATACCGGTTATAAATATAATAGAGGACCTATTATTACTGGCAGCGGGTACCTGTATAGACTCTCCGGACGTAGAGACACCGGTTATAAATATAGTAGAGGACCTGCCGTCACTGGCAGCGAGTACCCGTAGAGACCCTCCGGTGCCGGCGCAGATTACCTATATATAAGGGGGAGGTAATTAAAACCCTAAAACTATTAAGTATACTACAGCAGAGCTGTATATACTCTTTATATAAGCACACCTGCGAAATATATATCGGCTACATCCTTCTCTCTACTAGCTCCTAAAAGCACACTACTATATAATAGTTACTTTAACCTCTATGGCCCCTAGCCTGCTAAAGGTATATAAGGAGGAAATTAATGTCTTCTCTAACGAGCTAGTAAGTATACTACTGCAGAACTCTAAGTACGACTATATGATTAACTTAAAAGAAGGCAAGACGCTACTGTAAATGCCCCTCTATAACCTCTTATAGAAAGAGTTATAGATCTTACAAGAGTACCTAGACAGAACTCTTAAAAAGGGCTAGATTAGGCCCAGTAAGTCGCCTACTAGAGCGCCTATCCTCTTTATGCTAAAAGCAGACGGTATAATGCGGCTATGCGTTGACTATAGACGCCTAAATAAGATTACGATCAAAAATCGGTACCCCCTACCGTTGGTCGGCGAGCTCTTTAATAGGCTTAGCTATGCGAAGATATTTATAAAGCTGGATCTTTGTAATACGTACTATAGGATTCGCATTAAAAAGGGAGACGAATGGAAGACCGCATTTAAGACATGCTACGGTCACTTTAAGTACCTAGTGATGCCCTTTAGCCTTACTAACGCCTCTATAACTTTCCAGAGCTATATTTATAAAGCTCTAGGAACCCTAGTAGATACTATTTACGTAGTTTACCTAAATAATATTCTTATCTACTTAAATAACAAGGATAAGCACGTTAAGTACGTTAAGTAGGTACTGCAATAGCTCCGCGCTTAGGGCCTATACGCTAAACTATTAAAATGTATCTTTTATACTAAGAACGTTAAGTTCCTAGGCTTTATTATTACCCCTAGGGGTATTATAATAAACCTTAACCGCGTAAAAGCTATTAAGGAATAGCCTAAGCCTAAGTCCTATAGGGACATCTAGGTCTTCCTTAGCTTTGCTAACTTCTATAGGCGATTTATTTAGAACTACTTAGATACTATATACCCCCTACACATATATCTTATATAGGCATATTGCAACCCAACGTTAGATAGGGAGAAGAAGTATAAGTTAAAAGGGCCTACTAAATGGTATTAACCCTGGTCCTAGCCTAATAACGCACAGTAGGTATTCTGTAAGCTACGCGCTGCGTTTATATAGGCTTCTCTACTTTACCACTTTGACCTTAATTTACCCCTAATAGTAATTACTAACGCTTCTAACTATGCCTATAATGGTATACTTCTGCAGCCTTTAGGGTAAGGAGATTAACTCCACTAGCACCTAATCGCCTACTACAGTTAGAAGCTTACTGGCCCAGAAGTATAGTATAATACGTACGATAAAGAACTACTCGCTATAGTGCAATACTTTAAGACGTGGCGCTATTACCTTAAATATGCCGCGTATATAACGCGCGTGCTCTACAATTATAATAATCTTAGGTACTTTATAACCACTAAGAGCTTATCTACTTATTAGGCCCGGTACGCTAAGGAACTGGCTAAGTTCGATTTTAAGATTAAATATAAGCTAGGTAAGACAAATCCTACTAATATACTATCCCGGCGCCCGGATTATGCTAAAGGCTTTAAAAATAGTAGTAAGAGGATAATTCTTAATGCTATGCTGCCTATATTATAGCAAAAGTTGCGGGTTATAGGCCTTGTGGGCGGCCCTAGTACTACTATACTAAACTAGTAAGTAGTATGCGTGTAGCATACAAGCAACCCTCGCGAACTTAGCGCCAGCGGATTAGAGCGTCCTATTATTCTCTCTAAGACCACTTTAACTAACCTAATAGCGCTTAACCCTAGGGAAGACCCCTTAGCCTAGGCTACGGTCCCCTATAACAACCTAGTAAGTTACCTACGCATTATATATTACTTTACTAGCACTAACTTTACGTAAAGTCTCGTGCTATAGCAAGAGGTAGTAGTAGCTGCTTTAGCTAAAACAGCGTTTATAAAACACCCCCCTAAGTTACTAGTTAATTTTATTTATAGAGTATAAAAAAGGGACGCCTTTATATACTTTATATATAATTAGTTAACCTAGGAATGAGTTCCTACTAGTAATAAGGACTATACCCTTAATAATTAAGGACTCTTAAGGTAAAACAATAAGGTCTAGGTGCTAAATTGCATACTACTATAATAGGAGATCCTTAAGCGGAATTATAACAATCCTATAGGCGGCCACTATAGTTTTAACCGTACTTTTAAGGTAATTATATGGAAATATACTTGGAACGGCCTTACCTAGGACCTCTACAAATACCTAGATAATTATAATGCCTGCTAATACTCTAAATCGCGCCGCTATAAACCCTATAGTAAGCTATAGCCTCTTTAGGCCCCTACCTAAGCCTAGCAGCATTATTTACTTAATTTTATTACGGATTTTTTAGAGTCTAAAACTCCTAACAGTGTAGAGTATAACTCCGTTCTTATCCTTATAGACCGTTTTACGAAGCTGGTACGCTACTATCTAGTGCGTAAGATAATTAATGCTACGCAACTCGCAGAACTCTTATTTAGAGTCTTTATATAAACAGGGCCTCTAGATAATATCGTCTCTAATAAGGGTAGTATATTTATAAGCGAGTACTAGAGCACTATGTGCTACTATCTCCGCGTTTAACGTAAACTTAGCACTACATTCCACCCGCAGATAGATAGTTAGATAGAGCATTAAAACCAGGAGCTTAAGGTATACCTACGTATATTTACGAACTAGGAACAGTCTAATTAGGCCTCCCTACTTAAAAAAGCAGCCTTTACCTATAACTCTAAGGTCTATACCATAATAAAGCATTCCCCTATTAAGCTCGCCTATGGCTAGCTACTAAACGTCCTAAATAGAGTCCTGGATAGCGTCTAAGACGCCTAGTAAGGTAGAAAAAGGTCCAAGTTAACAAATGTCCAACTCGCAGAGACGTACCTATAACGCCTATACCTTACACATAAGGCAGCGGCGGCGTTAATAATATACGCCTAAAAGCTTTAGGTAAAATACTATAATTATCACCACCTAGCTAAACACTTCGCCGTTAGTAAACGAGTCCTGCTCTCCTCCAAGAATATCCACATAAAACATCCCGTCTCTCTATACGCAAAATTAAAACGCTCTTTCCCCTCTAAATTTTTTCCTTACTAAGGTTTTTTATGGGGTTTTATTAAGGCTTAAGTATATAAAGGATTGGGGACAACCCTTTTTAAAGGGGGGGGGCATTATCAGGTAAAACCTAAGTAGATAGTTATATAGCCGTAAGGTATGGGCGACCCTAGGGCAACCTAGGGGTAACTCGCCCATAAGGCACGTGCTCTGCACGTGCCTAGGGAAAACCCTTCCTACCTTGCACACAGACTCCTCCTTTTTCCCTTAAGGATTTGTCTCTGTCTATACAATATACCTATTATTCTATTATTAGACTCCCGATCCACATCCTCACCTTACAGATATTACACTCGCTAAATGCGAAATTTAAAATAACCGATTATACTATTAATAGAAGATAGTAGTTCTAAATTCCGAACCTTTATAATTTAAGATACTTGGATTTATACATAACTCCCTAGTAGTAGGACATCCTAGCTATACAAAGACTTATAAGATTGTTTAATAAGTATACTACTAGCCTATAATATATAACTATATACGAAAATATATTTAAGTATATAGGATATGCGTATATAGAAAGACCTCTTATATAAAGAAGTAAGGAGTACTTTAACCACTACTAATTCCGATATAAAGATAGCGCGATATCTTAATTAACTTTATAGTTAACTTGCCTAGCAGTAATAGGTTTATAAATATTATAGTAGTTATTAACCATCTTATAAAAATGCGATATATAATCCCTATAGACTTAATTAATGCGATATTAGTAGCTAAATGTTTTATTAAGTACTATCTAAAAGAGCATACGATACTATACGTATTTCGTGCCCCTGGATATAACTTACTTATATTATTAAATTGATATAAATAAATACCTTTATTAATTCTAGGGATATTTATAGTAATTACAACTTTATCTAACCTAGCTGTACTAACTTATTTAAACGATATATTAATTTTAAACGTTTTTAACGTTAATATTATTTCCGCCTAGCCTTTTCAAAAGTATATAATTATTAGCTTACTATTTTAGTAAAACATATTTTATATATATTTAATACCTATTTTATAATATAGATGCTTTTTAAATATTACCCCTTATATATTTTAACCTTATAGAAATAATAAAAGCTATTACTTTTTAATTATATATTAAATCTTATTAAGATTTGCTAGGCTTTAATAAAGGCTTAGAAGGCTAGTAACGTTATATATATATTATAAAACTTTTTTATTAAAGGGCTGTATATAAAAGAACCTAATAGAATAAAGATAGAGTCTTAATATAGCTTAGATATAATATACTTAAAGTAAGCACTAGCCCTAACTATCGCTAGATATATTATCAAAGTTCTTTAATAAGCTGTATTGACACCTTTAATAGAGGCGCTAAAGGATGTATATATTTACTATAAGGAGTTAAAATAATATAAAGGCAATCCTTAATATTATCTAGCTATATATAGTTAAACTCTATATTATATAGGGCTAGTACCTATTTTCTAGGTCTTTAGGCGTAGTTACAGCCTAGATATATTAATATTATATTATAGTTATATACTTATTATAATAACTTACCACAATTTTTTATTTTTTTTTCTTCTATACTTTACTACTATATAGGTTTCTAAAGTACCCTAATAGCCTTAATTAAGTAAATCTCTTAAATATTTTAATAAGTATCTTAAAACTAAAGAAAGAGACTTTTAGCAGTGTTTTTTATAGTTCTATATTTAACTTCCCTTAGTATAGTATATACTTACCATAGGTCTATTTATAAGTAACTAGTTATAGCTTAATTATAGTAGTAATATATTTAGGACCTATTAGACACTAACCGTATACTTTATAATATAAAGATATAGCTTATAATTAGTACTTTACTCTATATAGGCAATTCAGTGCTAAAATATATAATAAATGCTATTATAAAGCTTATATCTACGTTAATAAGAATAGATAAGATAAATAAATATCTTATATATTTATGTCTCTTCGTTTAATATTATCTTAATTTAATTCTATTAAATTACTAAATATATATATAAGAGTTTGTAACATCTATATTATAAATATATTATACTTTTTTATAAATAATTTATGTATTTTTTCCTAGTCCTCTACTATAATTTGCTTATAGTAAAAGTTTTATAATTAAGGATTTAAATATTTATAATAAAACACGCCTAAATAGGGTATTTGTCTTTTAAAGCACTTTTAGAGGCTAAAAAGAGGGCATATTATACTTATTTTGTTTTTTAATATATATAAGTATTATATTTATCTATATTAGAACGTAGTTATATATAGGATCTATTTAGGATATAGTCTCTTATATATATTTTTATACATTTTAATAATATTCTTATTATTTAGCTATAGGCTAGATAAATCTATAATATATCTAACCCTATATTTAGAGGACGTAAAATATTCTAATATCTTTTAAATAAATATAAGTCTTTCTACTATAAGTAATCTAGTTTATATAATTAATATTAAGCCTAGCTATATTATATATAGCTCGCATTATAAAATTCTACTTACTACTCCCGTTAAAGAAAAGGTATTAGTAGATTATTATAGTATAGGTATTTAGGATTATATATCTTTATAACACTCCCAATATAAGCCGGATATATCCTAATTACCATCTTTAATATATGTGCGTTCCTTCTATACCCGTTACTATTTATAAAAGAAGTCCTCCTATAATTATTCTAAGTCTTTAATTAAGGACTAAGTTACTTCCATTAGTAGTAATATAGAAAAACTACCTAACATAGGCAGATATGTAAGGGTGTTTAAATTATATCTTAGATATATTATTAATCTATCCTAGATATATCTTTTCGCACTTTAGGGTATTTATATATTATTAGCTATTTCTAATATTAAAATAATATAATCTTACGTATACCAAAGATAGGATAGTTATAATATTATTTAATCTAATATGGCTTTAATATATTAATGCCAAAAATTAAAGAATTTTATACTAAAAGCTCATTAAAGTTTATCTAGTGTAAGATTGTGCAACGTGGCGTATTTTAACACTCCTAAAGCTTTCGGCAACACTCTCCGAGCTCCAGACTTAAAGGCTAGAGGAATTACAAGAAGTCAGGCCGTAACGTGGGACCCCAGGAAGCAAGACACCCCCCCTAGCGAGACATTCGCGCCCATGCCTCCCCTTCTTCTTCTCTGCCAAATTACACCTAAATCGAAAATTTCTAGCACAAATCGCTATGTCCCTTCCTAAATTTAGTTCTCGCGAAGCCGAAACCTCCATATAAAAAGCTATACAAGACGTTAAATTAGGCGTTGAGCCGTCGATTCGCAAAGCCTCCGATATTCGCGCATTACCACCCTCTACCGTTGCCCATTGTCTTACTAGGCGTCTCCCTTAACACCTAGCCCATAAAACCCTACTGTATACTTATTAGGAGGATTAAATTATTAAATAGATACGCGAATATTAGTCCTAGGGCTTTCTAATAAGAGTTAATATACTTCCTATAATTGCGAACTTATTCTTAGCAGAAGGTAGGGTTATAGATAAATATTAAGGGAAGAGATTTACGCAATGCCACGGCTCTATAGTATTATAAGTTGTTAATTAGATTGCTAGAGAGCCTAGAATAATAATCCAGTTATTATTTAGGACTGGTTTAAGTTCTTTTAAAGCATACGGGATAAATACTTAATTAAGCACTCTAAATTCATGTATAACTTTAACGAAAAAGGGGTAATACTAGGCCTCGCAGCATCGGCTTAAGTAATTGTAGATAGTAAGACTAGTAAGGAGAGGTTAAAGAATTAGACTATTTAATAACTAGGAACACAAAAGCTAGTCTTTATAATTAAGACAATTAGCGCTAATAGCTCTTACCTACCTCCGTTTATAATTTGGAAAGGGCAGTAATACTAAAAGACTTAGTATTAAATTACTAAGCAGGATAAACGTCTTTATGGGTATACCTATATAACCTTAACAAAAGGCTAAACAGACGACTCGTTAGGCTTATACTATATTAAATACTATAATACTTACACGCGACATCTTATAGAGGATAATAAGGGCAACATTTAAAGCTACCGTATACTTATAATAGATAATTACTTAAGCCATATTACCTAGCAGTTTATTAAGTATGCGCTATCGCATAAGATTATTCTAGTTATACTCCCACCTTATTTAATATATAAGCTTCAGCTACTAGATATAAGCTGTTTTAGACCTCTTTAGTACTACTACGGCGTAGAGGTGGATAACTTCTATTATTATAGCTATATAGGAATTAATAAAGAGTATTTTATAAAGCTCTACCCTATAGCGCGCGCTAAGGCGTTTACTTATAAGACAATTTGTAGCGCCTAGAAAGCTATAGGTCTTCTATTATATAATTCTACTACTATTTTAAAGACTCTACTACGTATAGAGGCCTCCGCAAGCCCTAAAATAATCTAGTTAATTATAATTATAGACCGTTAAACCCTAAAGACCCCTAGGACTGTAGAGGACCTTAAGTCTCTATAAAATTAGATTACCGAATTAACTACCGAGCGACCAGACGGTATGCTTAAAACCCCTATTTAACAATACGTTAAAAGGCTATTTAAAGCTGCTATTAGCTTTGCTACTAATATATAAATATAGAGAGAAGAGAATAAGTATAATAAAGCCTTATAGCAGGAACTACAGTATACTTATTAATGGGCTAGGTATATAGGTAAATAGGAAGTCAATAACGTAATAATAACTAGTAGAGTAGTTGCCTAATAGATTAACTCTAATTATATTCTAAGATTCACTATAAAGAGAAGAACTATCTGGGTAGAGACTATAGTCCTTTAAATACACAACCGTACTTCTAAGAAATCCTCCTTATACGTAAAGTACGTCTTATATATAAGGTATATAAGTTCCTCCTATTTCCCTTATTTAATACGTAGCACGTTATATAACCTTAGTTACTATTCCTTATTATATAGTTCTACCGGCTCTATTCTAAACTGTACCTTAATTAACTAACTAGCTGCTTTTAACTCCTCTCCTAGTAGTTATAATATTATACTTAAAGCGTTCGTAACACTATCTCCCTCCCTTTTATCTTTATCCTTAAAGACTCTTAATATCTCTAAGTTATTTATTAGAGGTATAATATCTATCTAATTAATTTAGTTAATATTATTGCTTATTATACCTAAAGCTTCTTCTTTATTATACGCCTAATATTATACCCGCACCGTTACTACAATATTATTACTTAGTAAGGTTATACCGTCTCCATATTCTTATTATACGAAAGAGGGGTTAGTTTATATTATGTTAGCAAATTTATCCTCCTAATAACCGTCCTTTTATTTAGAGTGTACTAAAGCAAATATTTATTTATCTTATAATGTTTACTTTACCTCTAATACTAAATATACGCGTTTTATTATCCTTAATAGTTATCTAGTTCCCTAATTAATTAATTTTAGGGTCTTATATTTAATCTACTACTGCTTATCTTAATAGTAAGTTATCTTAAGCTTTTGCTAAATTAAAATGTTCTTATAATGCGGAATAGAAGGCCTTAAATACTTATATCGCGGCGTCTACTTAGTTACTTTATCTTAAGAAGGTTTATAAAAAGGTTTATTTTAAGGAGTAAAAACTTATAAAATAAGGTTTATAAAAATTTGGTAATAAAAAAACGGATTTTCTTCTAGCCAAGAAGGAAATAGATTTAAGTAGTTTAGCAACTGCTCTTTTTAAGTCCCCCTTAGGTGGTTTATTTTTTAGTAATCCTTTTTTATTAATACTACCTAACCCAATCTCTTTTAATACTTCTATACCTTTCCTATAGCGTTTTTTAGATTCCTTAGTAGTTCCTAGATAGTCCTATTATAGCCTATCTACTTAACCTTATACTATATTTTATCGTTAATGTCCTTATAATTAATAATCTTTAAAACTTACTATTTATCTTCCTCTTATCCTCTATATATGTTTACTTTATAAACTAGTGGCTTAATATTCCTATATACTGGCTTTAGCATTATAATATACTATATAGAGTAGGTCTTTATTTTAGCTAGTAGGTTTAACTTAAATATAATAAGTAAAATTCTTTAAATAATTTTAAAAGGTCCTAGTCTAATATAGTCTAACTTCTTACTTAGTTATTAACTCTTAAAATTTTTATATAGTAGCTATACTCTATCTCCCTTCTTAAGATCTAGTCCCTTAGATCTCTTAGCGTTATAATACCTTTTTATTCTTTCTTATAGCTTTTTTACTAATTCTATAAGGTCTATATAAAGATTTATTAATATCTTTATCCTTTCTTTAGCTATACTACTTATTTTCTTTACTTATTATTATAATAACGATATTCTTAGCTTATATCCGTAATTTGCCTTAAATAGTAATATGCCTATTCCTTTTTATAGTATTGTATTATATATAAACCATATAACTGGTAATAATAATACCCAATTATTCTATATGTGATTAATATAATATCTTAGATACTATTTTAGCGTCTAATTTAGTCTTTCTATTTAGCTATCTGTCTGCGGATAATATATAGTAAAATTTGCTACTCTAACTCCCTATTCTGCTAAGAATACCTCCTAAAATGCTATTATAAATCTTAAATCTCTATCTATTATAATCTTGCTTAATACTCTATATCTTATAAATACTTCTTTAATATAGATTCTAGCAATATCTTCTGCTAAGATTTCCTTTATACATACTACAAAGTAGCCCTATTTAGTTAACTTATTTACTATTACTAAGATTACGTCATGCTCTTATCCGGTAATAGGATCTCTTAACTTTAGTAACTTAACGATAGAGTCCTATAATATAACCTCTTATAGTCTCTCTAGTATTTTAATAGGTTATAGCCCTCCGTATAGCTTATACCTTATTAATTTATTCCTTTAGTAATCTAAATACTCCTTTATTACTTTTCTAGCTATGCCCTAAATTCTATTAATAATATATTCTTCTTATAGCCTTAACACTAAGCCTATTGCTCTATTATGTCCTTAAGTTATTCCTTTATAGAAATCTTCTATAAAATGCTCTGCTATACTCTTTAGGATATACTTCGCTTCTTAATTTTTATATATATCTATTTATAGATCTTCTAGCTATACTTCTAGAATTCTTTATACCTAAAAGCTTTCTAGTGTCTTATAGACTCTACCTAGTTTATTATCCTCTTAAGTTACTACTAGTTTAGGGTAATTATATCTAATCTATCCATCCTTATCTCTGCGTAGTATTACTCCTAATAGCTTCTTATCGCTCTATAGTTTAGCTTTTCTACGAAGTGCGTTTACCTTTATATTCTTAGTTCCTTTAATATACTAAATCTTAAAATAGTATTTTATAAGCATCTCTACCTATCTAACTTATCTATAATTAAGTTCTTTTATTATTAGGAACCCCGTTAGGTTCTTATAATCCGTTTTAACTATAAATAGTTTCTCTGCGCCTTATAAGAATGCTCTTTATTCCTTAAGTACTATAACTATACCTAATAACTCCTTGTTATAGACGTTATAGTTTAACTCTAGTAGTATTATCTTTCTACTATAATATAATACCGGATACTATACGTCCTTATACTTCTGTAGTGAGTATACTCCTAGTACGTAGTCTAATATATCTATTTCTACAACCATATCTAGTCCTAGTTAGTAGATTTTAAGGATTGGCTCCTAAGTAAATAACTCCTTAAGTTCTTTAAACAACTTTTTTTATTTATCTCCCTATGCCTATAGTTCCTCTTTCTTTATAAGCCTAGTAAACGGTTTAATATTCTTTAACCACTATACTATAAGCCTTCTATAGTAGTTGCAAACCCCTAAAAATAACCTTAACTATATTATATTCTCTAGTTCTTACTAACTTACTATAGCTTTAATCTTTTTCGGGTCTATACTAATATAACCTAGTTTAATAATAAATTTAATAAAATTAGTCTTCTTTATAAAGAACTCGCATTTCTTAATTACTACTAGCATCTATTCTTTCTATAATCTCTTTAAGACCTATTCAACGTATTCTCCGTGTTCTTCCTTAATTATTAAGTAGATAATAATATCGTTAAGGTATACCATAATAAACTTATTAAGATGTTCTCCTAATATATTATTAATTCTTTTCTAAAATATTGCTAGTGCATTTATTAATCTAAATTATATAACTAATAGTTTATATAGTCCTTCCCTTAACCTAAAGGCCACCTTCTATTTATCGCCTATCTTAATTCTAATCTAATAGTATACCTATCTCAGATCTATCTTTATAAAGATTTGCGCATTACCTATCTAATTTTAGATTTCGCTAATTAAGGGTAAAGGATACCTATCCTTTTAAGTAATACTATTTAATTACCTATAGTTAATACATAACCTAAGTTTTCCGTTCTTCTTTAGTATAAATAATACTAAATAACCTACTAATAACTGTAATAGTCTAATATATCCCTTTTATAAGTTCTCCTAGACAAACTCTTTAAGTGCTCTTAATTCTTCTTTAGTAAGCTTATAGGTTAGAAAGAACCTTAGACTCGTTTCCGGTTCTAACTCTATCTTATAGTCCTATACTATATAATCTACTAGCTTTTTACTTTCTAGGCTCTATAGCTTTTTACCATACTTATAGTATCTCTTTAGTACGTAACTTAAGCCTCGCTTAGTCTCTTTATATATCGCTCTAACTTAGTACCATACTAACTTAGTTTACTATTACGTTTTGCGTTATTAAGTATCTCTAATATTAACCTAACCTGTAATCTAATTAATCCTTAGGTTATATTCCTGTAACTAAGGCATTCTTAATACTGCCTTATCCTATCCTAATAGTAAGATATTAAAAGACATCTTAATTTGTCTTCCTTTAATAGTTATCTAAATAGGTTCTATTTTAAGATTAATAATCCCTCCTCTATAGGCTATTAGGTCTCCTAAAATTATAACTAATAATAAGGTTATTCCTTTTATCTATAAAGTAATCTTATTCTCTTAACTATTATTAATAAGATATAGTTCCGTATTACTCCACTATCTATTAGTGCTTTAAACTGCTAATCTTACTAATTAACTTATAAATTTAGGTGTTATCCTTAAATTCCTTTAAGGGTCTAAGGCTCTACTACTAGCTCCCTTTAGTCCTATAGGCCTCTACTTTTCCTAACTATTAGCTACTTAATCCTGTCACACTTGGCTTATTCTTTAGCTAATGCCTTATTTACTTTTTATCTTTAATATACTATAAATATATATTTTCTAGGTATTCCTACTACTATTATCTATCTAAGTATTCTTCTATAAGGAATCTTCCTAGTTAAAGTATTAAGTCTCTTAACTCTTAAACTTCTATTAGATGCTATTTATATATATACTTAGCATTCCTATACTGTCGCTTATTTAGCGCCTAATATATCCTTATAGGGTATTTCCAATTCTTTTCTTTTGGGTTCTTATATATTTCACATATATCGTCTACGTATATAATCTATAATAGTATATAGTATGCTAGGTGCTTTAGGTTAACTCTTAACTTATTTTTATTTTTAAGTTTAAATCTTTACCGTATTAATCTAAACGTTATAACTTTATTTACGGGTACTAAGGCGCGTCTCTCGCTTCTTTAGTCCTTTAATTATTCTTCTAGATCCTTTAATATTATAATTAAGGCTCCTTTAATGTAAGTTATAGCCTTCTTTATAATTAGGTGGTTTTAGATAACCTGTTTATCTAACTACATATAGAAATCTTCCTACTTATCGTTATATTGTTGTCTATACCACTTTTAGTACAGCTACTAGAGTATATATAGCTTATCCATAAGGAAGTATCTTCTTATTACTACATTATGACAGCCCTTTATATATCGTTCTTTAAACCTAGTAGGGATCCCTAGATCTTCTTCGTTTTCTAGTTTAATAAGCCACTTAGCTCTTAGTATGCCTACTCTAAGCCTATTAGTAATTCTTTATATAAGTGCTCTATCCCTTATACGGCCTAGTGTACTAGATTTCTTATTTAGTTTCTGTTCTTGCTATACGATAATTCTTTACCTAAATTTTTCTATAGTTTCTTTTGGTTTATGTTTTATAAGTAGGTCCTTAAAGTTCTCCTACTTCTAAATCTTAGTATTAACGTTTTAATTCTATTGCTAAGCCTTGCTCGCAATCTCTTTAATAGTCCTTATTTATATTTAGAAATTTTAGTCCTATAGGATTTTTAATTCTAAGCTTGCTTTTATATTAAGCTTTACTCTAGCCTTAGTCTAACTAGGCTTCTGTAGTGTTCTTATCTTATTTTAAAAGTCTTAAATCTTACTTATCTCTTCTTAAGAGTCTTATGCTTTTAGGAAACTTCGTCCTAAGCTTATTTATATATTACTAAACTAAGCCGTTACTCTACTTTATTGGTTATTATCTGTTATAAGTCCTTAAGCTTACCTTATCTTATCTTAAGAATCTTAGTCGTCTCGCATCTTATCTTAAAAATCTTAAGCCTTTAGCCTTTTGCCTTTATTAAGTACTAAAGTAATTCGCTATCTTACTTCTCTTACATCTTATAAAGTAATAGACATTGTGTCTAGTAGGGTCTTAATCCCTACTAATATTCCCTATTCTATAGTGGGGTTATCCTCTACCTCTTATATAATATCTTTAAGGTCTATACACTCCTAGTAAGCTACCTTTATTACCTTATTGTTACAGAATGTTTCGCCTATATTAAATTTATTGTCCTTAATGTCCAATCTATAAACTAGTTTATTAGTTCCTCTAAACTCTAATAATTTTAGCTCCTATAGCTAATAGCTTACGCTATACTTAGCGTCTTTATAAATTTAGTATATATTATTATAACAAAAAGTAAAACTTTTAATTAAATATTCTTTTATTCCTTATAGTATATTATTATCCCTTTATACGTATATATTGTCTACTAGTCTCATTCCTTTTATTATATAGTAACTTTAACTACTTCTATAGTTTTTAATATAATAACCCAATTTTCCGCAATTTATATAAGCTTCTTTTTTAACCCATTTTTCTTATTATAGAGTCCGCCTAAATGTCTTCTACTATTAAGATCCCTGGCTCGGCCTCTGCTTCTTAAACCGTTAATTATTTAATCCTTATTCTCTAGGTTTCTATAATTTCTTATTTTATCTTTTAGATTCTTTAGTATTACTTAAGTCTATTAGCTCTACGCTATACTATAGTTTCTAACTTTAACTTTATTATTACGTGCCCTGCGCCTTATATAACTACAAAACTCTATCCTAACCCTTCTTAGTCTACTCTCTTTAGTAGATCCTATTATTAATTTTAATTACTTAATTAATTAAATCCCTAAGAGTATCCGTATCTTCTATTAGGATAATTACGTCCTAGACTTTTACTTTAAGTCCTTACTTATACTATACTATAAGCGCTTTATTGTTCTATTTAACCTATATTACTAATATTTAAAACTATATTATATATTTAATTGCTAAAGCTCTCTATACTAGGTTTTAAAGCTTTTTTTTTACTATAGTAGTTACCTTCGGGTCTCTAAATATTTGCGTTAAGTATTTTACAAACCCGTTTTAACTTAAGAATATATATTATACCTCCTGGTTAGTAGTTGTTATACTATATTCCTATACCTCCATAAGGTAAGGCTTAAACTACTTAAGTGCCCTTCCTGTTAAGAATAACCCTATATAAGCGACTTAATCTATAGGTGTTATAGTGCTGTAATAAAGTAGACTAAATAACTACGTTATAGTATAAAGAGGGGAAGAAGGTAGAAAGGGGGTATTATGTATAAATAGTAGGGCCGGCCGCTAAGTCACTAGTAGTGGGCTAGCTAATAGTAGGAAACAGTACGAGATAGTATGAAATAGTATGCGTTAGGTCAGTGCCGTAATAGTACTTCTCTCCCCTAGATAGTTTAGTCCCCAAACTAAATAGATAACTTAAAAATAGGTAGTATATAGGGTTGCCTATTTTTTACCATAAAGATATTAGTTCCGCTTACCGCCCTTAACTAAACTAATAGCGATTTTCTATACCGGGCATAGAAAATCCTAATTAGTTAGTTTAGTAAGTAAGGTTAGTAAAACTCTATACTACTACCTAAATTAATCCGCGTAGCGTTTCTTAGCAAGAATTTAGCTAATTAGATAACTTTAACAGCTAGTTAAAGTTCTATAATATCTTAATCACCATAAATTTTAATATGGTAGTTGGCCGCGACCTTAGCGTAACTTTTCCTTATCTTATACCCAGTCTAGGGGTTCTAGCTTTTTAGGGTGTTGCTTATAAAAGCGCTATATAGCTTATTTATAACCCTTTAGGTCTTCCTCTAGCTGCTAGGTTATATTCTTATAATATTTCTATTTAATCTTATAAGTTAGGCCCTAGGGGTCTTCGTTATATATATTAGGGATTTTCTTAAACTCCTATTTATCTTCTATATTGCCGTTATTATTTCTCTCTACTACTTATCCTTGTATATTACGGCGCTTTATAGTATTAATATTTGCTTAGCTAGGGATCTCTTTAGTAGCCTAGAGGCGGACCTTAGATATATAAAAGGATTTATTTACTTAGATATAGTCTAGGAGGTTTACTATAACTACCCCTTAATATACTGCGAGTATAGGGTATAGGCCGTCCTATTTATTATCCTATTTCTTTTTAGGTTTATTTATCTTTATATTTTCTAAGCTAACTATAACTATATTGCCTTTATAAAATAACACGCTCTTATCCCTATAGGTATTAGCATTATTTTTATAGCATTACTATAAAATCTGGGCTAGGGCCTTAAGCTATATTAATATCTACTTAAAGCGGTTAGCCACAGAGTCTACGCGGAAGAACTCCTTCTTTGCTTATACTAATAGTGTTAATAAGCGGGGGCTAGCAGGCTTAATTCTAAGGTAAGGGTTAAAGCTATAGTTTATAAAAAATAGGGAAATGCCTATGCTCTTATTAACTTAGTTATTTATAGTAAACTTAGTAAGTAATAGGTAATTAACCTAGTTATTCTATATAAAGCTAATTAAAGTATAAAGGTATTTATTTACGGCAGTGTTAATAATTTTAGTTTAGCCGTCCGTTTCTAGGTATTAGGCTAAGCTTAGTTATAAAGTTATCTTAAGGCGTTTACTTAGTTATTATTAGAAGTCGCTAATAAATTATATACTATAATTAAAGATAATTATACTTAGTATACCGTGGAGCTTATATATATTATTAACAAAGCCATTAACTAGCTCCTCTATTAAGAGTCCTATTACTAAAATAAAGTATTATATTTTAGTTAGGCGGTCTATAATAATAAGGATATATTTATATACCTTACTATAGCGTTAGTATACTGGCAGCGTTATAATATAGTTAATTAAGATATTGGTCTATAGGCGGGTAGGTAATTCTAATAGCTTTAGGAAACTAGGTAAGGTAAAATAGGGAGTCTTAGTACAAAAGTATAGGGCATAATCTTTAATAAAGGTAGCTATAAACTAGGAAATTCCTAGCTACTAGTATATTTAGTTTAAAAGGTTAAAAGTCTTAACCTAGCTAGGGTAATTAGCGGGGCCGCTACTATAAAAGTAATAGGTAACTTCTAGGTAGAGGTTTAGGGTATTAGGGATAAAAAAACATTAGTAAAAGTAGATCTATTTATTAATAATACTATATTCTAACTTATTACAATAAAGTAATTTCCTAATCTTCTTTGGCTAATAGCGAGCTTTTTAATTATATAGGGCCGCTACTATATCTCTTATAAGTTCGTTCTCCTAATATCCTAGCTAAATTAACTTATTTAGTAACTTTTTAGCTATTTTAGGGTTTAGAGCGGCTATAAACTCTACATCGTTATAATTACGGGACTTATATAGTAATTCTTCTAAGATTATAGGGTTAACTTTTTAGGGCGGTATAATAACTTAGGTTTAGTAGCGGAGGCGTTTATTATTAGCGTCCTTAGGCCTTATTCCTAGTAGCTAGCTTAGGGCGTTAGGGAGCGTAGCTTTACTATTAGGTCTATATATAATTATAAAGTTAAACTATAAAAGGAACTCTGCCTACTAGACTTAGCGCTAATTTAGCTATTTAGTAATTATAAATGTCTATAAGTTTTTATAGCCGGTAATAATTTTAAATAGCTCCTTAGTCCCTTATAGCTTAGGACGCTATTCCTCTAAAGCCTTAATAATAGCTAAGAGTTCTTTATTATAGATTTTATAGTTATACTTTAGCATAGAGTGCTTTACGGAGAAGAATGCGACTAGTTTTAATTTTCCGTTATTATTATACTAGGAAAGGACTCCGCTAAAAGCCTAATTTAATACGTCTATCTCTACTACTATTTTCTTTATATAGTTATAGTATACTAATACTAGTGCTAAAGTAAAGGCTCCCTTAAGGGCCTTAAACAATTTAGCTTATTTTAGTCCCTATAGCCATCTAATATCCTTCTTTAGGAGTTTTGTTATAGGTATAGCAATAGCAGAGTAGCCTTAGATAAATTATTAGTAGAAGTTCGCGAAGCTAAGAAATTATTATAGTTCTTTAATTAATGTTGGGTCCTTTTATTTCTATAAGGCCTATACCTTCTTAGGGTCTATAGTTATACTATTAGTTAAGATAATTAAGCCGAGGTATTTTGTTTTAGTAGAGTAGAACTTAAACTTATTAATATTAATCTAAAGTCTAGTATTACCAAGTCTCTAGATAACTTTATTTATATACTTAGTATACTTAACGCGTATTTTAGAAAAGATAAGGACGTTATTAAGGTAGGCAGTATAGTAATTATTAAGGGCATTATATAGAATATAGTTAATATAGTTTTAGAATATAGTGGGTGCGTTATAGAGGTTAAATAGTATAACTAGTATCTTATAGAGTCCGAACTAGGTAATAAATGCTATAAGCTATTTATAGCCCTTTATAATCCGGATCTAGTTAAACGTAATAATTATATTAAGTTTAGTAAAGTACTTAGCACTATAAAGTACGTTAAGTGTTTTATAGATTAATAGCAGTAGGTACTAATTCTTAATAGTAACTATATTTAAGCCTTAGTAGTTATAGTAGATTTACACACTACCGCTAGGCTTAGTAGTGAGAAGGAGTAGTATAGTAGCTAGTAAGGTTAATTTGCGAATAAAACCCTTATCTAGCATCTTATTAATCTACTTCTTTATATACCTAAGTTTAGTGGGTAAAAGTAGTCTATTTTTATAGTACGGGGCCTAGTTTTTAGGGATAATCTTAATTTTATAGTCCTATAGTTAGTAAGGGGGCAGCTTATCTATATTTTTAGGGAAAAAGTGCTTAATATATTTATAAAACTCCTTTAGTAGGTATTATAGAATATCTTTATAGGTTAATCCTGGTTTACCTTTTAGGAAATTTTTAATATTAGTATTAACTATTTTCCGATATAAAAGCTTAGGTTTAGTTTTTAAATTTATTTTAAAAAAGTTATAGAAATAGGGGGGGAATACTTTACGGGCTTCCTTTATTATATAGTCGCCTTCTACTAACCAGCGGAAAGACCTTTTTAATAGGTTTAGTACTTCTATTAGGCCTATAGGCAGCTCTCTAAGTAGCTATTAGTGCTTATCTTATTTAACTAGTTCTACTAGCTCCGCTATATAAATCCTTATTACCTTTATATCTTTTTATTTATAAAACTAGGTAAAATTAATAGTATAAGTGCATTTAATATCGTTTAGGTTAGGGCGTATTTAGTTCTCTAGTGCTACGGCTAAGCTAATATAGCTTAGTTAGCCTAGGGGGGCGGAAATAAGGCGGCGGCCCTATACGGTACGCGCGGGAGATAGGTATAAGGTTAGGCGTTATAGTAGCGCGGTTTCTATTATCTAGGTCTTAGTAGTTCTATAACTAGTCCTTACTATAACATAAGCTATAGTATACGTATATAGTATATAGCTTAGTTCTAGGTATTAGGCTAGGCGGCTAGGGTTTAAATAGTGCCTAGGTTAGAGTTAGATTTTTAATAGTAGCGGTATAAAGCAAACCTTCTTCCTTAGTCTTAGCAGGGCTAGCTAGCCTATTATTTTAGTCTTAAGTGCTAGGGTAGTCTAGTCTTCTACTATTTTATTTCTTTATAGCTATATAGGCTCCCCTTTATTAGAAACGTCTTCTACTATTAAGGCTTTATATATAGTCTTAGGCACTAGGCTTAGTAGTGCTAAGTATTTACGTAGGGCGTCCCTACTACTATTGGTTATCCCCCACGGGAGGTAGTACCTAAAGTAGTAATCTAAGTTAAAGCAGATTTTAAGTTTCCTAAAGCTGGGACGGGGCTTATACTTCTAAAGCTAGGGTATATTTAGGATAATTAGGGTAGTAGGTAAGAGTTTAGTAACGAAAAAGAGTATAGCTTTAGTATAAAGGCCAATTAATATTTAGGTGGTAAAGTAGTCCGTAATAAGCGAAGTTAAAATACTATTTATAAGACGCAGTAGCCTAGGTACTAGCAGCTTCTTAATTATAATATTATACTTTCTTATAATAGACTCTGTATTAGTAAATGCTATTATAATACTACTAGAGTCTACTAGGCTTACTATATTAATATAAACTTAGGGGTATAGGTTATATAATAAGAAGAGTTAGGTTTAAATAAGGATTAATTTCTTATTACTATTTACTAATCTAAGATTAAGTGGCAGCTTACTAATAAAAAGAATTAATTAATTTAGTAATAGGGACCTAATCTTCTCGTCTTCCTCCTTATATAGTTTAGACTTTTAAATATAACTTAGTCTAAGGGTTTACTTTTTAATAACTAGGGTATACGTCAGGAAAAAATTTACCAGCATTTTTATAGTATTTGGCAGCATTTAGCGGCCAAATGCGTATTCCGCGCACTATAACGTATAGCATATAGTATCGACTAAGGTGCGGCATACTGCTACATTTAACAATGCAGTGCGGTATACTGCTATATTTAATAATATAGTGCGGCATATTGCTGTATACTGCTATATTTAACAATATACTGCGGCATACTGCTATATTTAACAATACACTGCGGTATACTACTATATTTAACAATACAGTGCAGCTAACTACGCATTTTATACTTAATGCGCAATTAATATATAATGCCCTCCTTGCGCATTCTGTATATAATGCCCTTCTCGCGTATTCTATATATAATGCCCTTCTTACGCATTCTGTATATAATGCCCTTCTCGCGTATTCTATATATAATACCCTCCTTACGCATTTTATATATCTTACTCACTTTAAGCAATAAATATTGCTCTTTTTACGCAGTTAGTGTAAAATAAATATTATTATTTTAGATAATTTAATATAATATAGCGATGGTTCTCTTTTATCTACCTACCTACTAACCTACCTACCTGCTTGCCTGCCTGCCTACCTATTTACCTATCTACCTGCCTGCCTACCTGCCTGCCTACTTACCTATCTGTCTGTCTATCTATCTATCTATCTATCTGTTTATCTATCTGTCTATACCTACCCGTTTATGCCTACCTATCTATGCCTACCTGTCTGTGCCTACCTGTCTATGTCACCTTGATTTAATTGATTAAATTGTTTGTGTTCGCTGGCTGGTCGTTTGAACGGTTGTTGTGTGGCTCTGGCGACGGTTGTGTGGCGATGACGACGGTTGTCTAGCTCTGGCGACGGTCATCTGGCTCCGGCGACGGTCGTCTAGCTCTGACGACGGTCGTCTAGCTCTGACGACGATCGTCTAGCTCTGGCGACGGTCATCTGGCTCCGGCGACGGTCGTCCAGCTCTGACGACGATCGTCCAGCTCTGGCGACGGTCGTCTGGCTCTGGCGACGGTCGTCTAGCTTGGACGACGGTCGTCTAGCTCGGACGACGGTCGTCTGGCTCTGACGGTTGTCTAGCTCCGGTGACGGTCGTCTGCTGGCTGTCGTTCTGGTGTCTTCCTAGGTAGGAAGGATATAAGGAAGGGTAAAAAATGAGGTGGCTACCTAGGTGTATATAGGGGGTATACTTAGTAGAGGCACGTATAGAGGCTATTGGGAATATAGCGGGGACCTAATGCGGAGCTTTATGTAGAGCCTCTATATATAGAGTTTCGCGCAGAGCCTTATATAGAGCCTCTATATATAGAGCTTTATATAGAGCCTTATATAGAGCTTTGTATAGAGCTTTATGCAGAGCTTTATATAGAGCTTTATATAGAGCTTTATATAGAGCTTTGTATAGAGCTTTATATAGAGCTTTATATAGAGCTTTATATAGAGCTTCGTATAGAGCTTTGTGTAGAGCTTTATATAAAACTTTGTATAAAACTTTATATAGAACTTCGTATAGAGCTTTGTATAGAACTTTGTGTAGAACTTTGTGTAGAACTTTATATAAAGCTTTGTGCAGAGCTTTATGCAGAACTTTATGTAGAACTTTGTATAGAACTTTATATAGAGCTTTATATAGAGCTTTATATAGAACTTTGTATAGAACTTTATATAGAGCTTTATGTAGAGCTTTATGTAGAACTTTAAGTAGAGCTTTAAGCAGAGCTTTGTGTAGAGCTTTATGTAGAGCTTTATATAGAGCTTTAAGCAAAGCTTTAACTAGAGCTTTAACTAGAGCTTTATATAGAACTTTATATAGAGCCTTATATAGAACTTCGTATAGAGCCTTATATAGAACTTTATACAGAGCCTTATATAGAACTTTATATAGAGTTTTATATAGAACTTTGTGCAGAGCCTTATATAAAGCCTTATATAGAGCTTTATATAGAGCCTTATATAGAACTTTATACAGAGCCTTATGTAGAGCCTTATATAGAGCTTTATATAGAGCCTTATATAGAACTTTATATAGAGCCTTATATAGAGCCTTATATAGAGCTTTATATAGAGCTTTATATAGAGCTTTATATAGAGCCTTATATAGAGCTTTGTGTAGAGCTTTATATAGAGCTTTATATAAAGCTTTATGCAGAACTTTAAACTTTATATAGAACTTTAGGAAAAAATTACTAGCATCTAATTTTACTTTTTTACCATTTTAGCATTTTCTAGCATTTAGCAGCTAAATGCTAATACTTAATTATAAATGCAGCATTTAGCGGCTAAATGCTAGTACTTAGTAATAAATGTAGCTAAATACTAATACTTAATTATAAATGCGGCATTTAGCGCTAAATGCTAGTACTTAGTAATAAATGCCGTATTTAGCTACTAAATGCTAAAAAATGCTAGAAATGCTAGAAAATGCTAAAATGGTAGAAAAGTAAAATTAGATGCTGGTAAATTTTTTCCTAACGTAGAGCTGTCTTAGCGGGGCGGTCTAGTATCTATTTAGCTAGTAGTGTTAGTCTTAGTCTTAGTTAAGGTATAGGAAGATAATACCTTACTAATAGCGTAGCTATATTTATATTCGCTAGCGTAGAGTCGCTAATACTAGGCATTATTAACAAGTTAGGCTCCTATATAGGGTATAGTTTAGAG
>Ga0307515_10005903_pt1 | contig 24706 bp, 4 predicted proteins | sample 17_EM_MG_FD_194513 | JGI IMG/M metagenome (GOLD analysis project Ga0307515, IMG submission 194513) | Populus trichocarpa ectomycorrhiza microbial communities from riparian zone in the Pacific Northwest, United States - 17_EM | ecosystem: Host-associated > Plants > Roots > Unclassified | place... | reverse complement strand
GCTATTAATTTTCTTATAAAATTTAAGTCACTCCTACTAACTTGTTGGGACTACCGTGTAGTAAACTTTGGATTTTATATATAGTTCCATTGCGATCCTATCTAGATATACGCCATAAATACGTATCTGTTATTGCGATAAGTTAATTATTATTGAAAATGGTATTTTACTTACACCTATAGCTTTACATAGCTCTTTATCCCTAAATTGCTTATACACTTCCGCACTAGTAAAAGCGTTATATATAAGATGCGGTGCATGCAAATCCTATACCTAGGACGTGCCTTTCTCTCTTATAAGTCTATTCTTTACAAACAGATGCGCCTCCTAAGCTATTAAGTCCTACTTCTCAACCTCCTACTTCCTTAAGTCTAGAGAACCTATAGTAAAGCTATTTTACTACCATTTTGCTTCTATCCAGAGCCCAGTATATAAATCATTAAGCGCCTCTATAGTAGTAGAGCAGTATTTAGTACTGCTATTTAAGATCTCGCCACTATGAACTACTACGGCATATAAATGGGTGATAGGCTTAGATTTCTTAAAGAACGCGATTTTGATGTTAGGATAATATAGCGCCTTAGCCTAGGCTATAAAATGTTAGCACTATATATTTGAAAGCGAGGGTAGAATATAAATATAGTGTGGGAGGGTACGACCACTCTAAGATAGGAAAGTCACAGTGCTGTCTGTCGGTCGGTCGGTCGTCAGTCGTAATCAATCAGTAGGAAAGCAGTCCGTAAGAAGAAAGGAAAGAATATATTCTGGTAGGTCGTGATGGCGAGAAGGAGAGAAGCCGAAGGCTTAATATATACAGGAAAATGCCAAGGCACTAAGTAGTGGCCTATTTCACCCCACTACATACCTCCCCCACTAAGAACGTTGTCCCCTAACGTTCTATACTATAGAGGAATAGCTAAACAAAAGTAAAGCAAAAGCAGAATAGAAAAAGGAAAGCACACCCCTAAAAGAACTCAGATAACCCTATCCTCAGCTCTCCTATAGAACTGTTCTACGGCGTCCTTCTGTTACCTATAGCCAAGATCCGATCTTCCCGCTGGTAGCAACTAGGATGGCAGTAAACTAGAAATAATAACGGTAGCAGTAACGGCAGTAACGGTAGCGGTAAACAGTAGTAGCAATAATAATAAAAGTAGACAGTTAGCGCGGTAAAATAAAACAGAACAGTTGGCGGTAGAACAGTCGGCAGAAGAACTCGCTAACAGTTAGTAAGCAGTAGGACATCCGGCAGCAGAACTTTTGGTAATAGAAATCTCGGTAGCGGCAGACGGTTAATGGCAGTCAGTCGGTAGTAGTCGGTTAATACAGTAGTAGCAGTAGCAGCAGTGACAGAACGGTTAATAACAAAACGGTCGGTAGCAGTCGGTTGAAGGCAGCTAGTTAGGCGGCGGCAGGGCGATCGAAACGGTAGGGTCTGGCGGTTAGAAGAGCAACAGTAGAACAGCTAAAATAGCATTAGGCCTAGAACAGGTCGGTCAGAACAGTTGGATGATATAGCAGATCTGGCGGTTCTAGTAGTAAAATAGATCTAGCAACGGTATAGATCTAGAATAGTAGAGATAGAGCAATCGGCTGAGATAGGAGGGACAGAACAGTCGGACGGAATAGCAGCAGCAGCGGCGGCGGTAGTAGGGCAGTCGATCAAGACGGCAGAGGCTCTGGATTGACTCGATTGTTCCGCTGCCGTTTGATATTAAAACTCTGCATCTGGCTCTATATCGGTCTACATCGTACGCAGCTTCTCGATTAAAGCTCTGCCCGTGGCTTTGCATTAGGCCCTGCATTTAGCTGCGCGTCTGGCTGTGCATCTCGCTGTGCATTATGTACCGATTTCCTATATAGGCCTAGTGTCTGCGTGCGTGGCTGCGTGCGTGGCTATATGTCTGCTTTAACTACCGGACGAAGACTGTCTAGTTGGTTGGCAACGACGTGCTGTAACTGGTCGTTCGGTCGTTTAATTAAGGTAGAAAGTCAGCCCGGTTGAAGGCCCTAATTGTCCTGATTTGAATGCGGAGATAGCGTTCAGCTGATCTAGACTTAATGAGGCCCTGGCTTGACTTAAGGTGTCTTCTGCTGCATATACGACTGGGGCTTTGTATTCGTAGACAGTTGATTAAAGCTTCCGTGTAGACGTCCGATCGGTTAAGGCTTCGCATCTATAGGCGTCTAGTTAAGCTGCCGTACTATTGTCTAATTAAGGCTCTGTACCTGTATGCTCTATATCCGTAGGGTCCATATACGACTCCGTGTAAGACTTTATATAAAGCTCCGTATCTATATCTGTAGGAAAGATCGTTCTGGTTAACTAATCCTTGGGCGTTAAGACGGGCAGCAATTGATTAATAAGGGGGGGGGACAGCTAAGGGAAGACGCTCTCGCAGAGGCTCTAAAACTTTAATTGACTGTGTTTCCGACGTGCTTTTAGCCGTGTACTGATTTCCTAATTAGGTCTAGTGCCTGCGTGCCTACGTGCCTACGGTGATGTATCTTTGACTGCCGATTAAAGACGTCTGACGGCGACGGTGACTGATTTAATTTAACTGTGACAATGTATAATTGACTAACGTTTAAATAGGGTATTAGGTCGGCCCGGTCGAAGACTTAAGTATAGAGGCAGCATCTGATTGATTAAGATTTAACTAAGGCTCTAGCGTGACTTAAGGCGTCTTCTACTGTACGTATAACCTAGGCTCTACATCTGTAGGCTCTACATCTGCGGGCAATCGATTAGGACTCTGGCTGTGCAGTCGTTTGGTCAAAGCTCCGTACAGACTTGCTGATAAGCAAGCAAAACCCTGCTTGCTTACTTGCTTGCTTATCTTGGCAGTAAGCAAGCAAGCAAGCAAGAGGCCTTATTTTGGGCAATCAAGCAAGCAAAGGGGGGGTTTGCTTGCTTGCTTGCTTGTTTATTGCTTATATATAGTTAATTTAGTAGTAGCAGTAGTTGGTAATAGACCTTTAGTGTTTTTAAAGTAGCCGAGGCAATGCAAATAGTGTAAATATGCCCTTTTGGGCAACCGCTAAGCCTATTTAAAACGTTTTTCCGTGCCGACCAAAAGTCTCGCGCAGCTTACAGTAAACAATAAATACCTTCCTATCCCTATCCGCCACTAACTCCACCAATTTAATAGAACCCACTTAGCCACCGCTACTACTATGGCACAGGACCCTACCAACGCGAATATGAGCGCGATAGCCGCAGAAAACCCCTCAACCCCTACGATCTCATCGTCAGAAGCCGAGCTTGCAGACGATAATAATGTTAACAATTATAATGGCATTAACTGGAAACGACTTCCGGATCTTTAAAAACCCCATTATAGCTTAAAGCGGACGCCTAGCTTTATCTATAAATATGGGTACAGGTACCAAAGTCGTGTAAAGCTAGAGCAAATTATCTTTATCTGCAAGTACTGCCACCAATATAAAATTCTTAACTGTGGAGGTCCTGGTCGTTATAATATATTAAATGCTAATACTACTACTCAAACGCATCTTGCTAAAAATACTCCTGGCCATAGATACGATAAAAATGGAGAGATTATATCTAAATCAAAAAAGCGCGGGCACACCGTTCTTAAATAACTTCAGGCTTCAGGCCAATACGTCTCTTAAGAAGCTGCTAACGCGATCATTAGCGGCTTTGATACATCTATATTTAAGTAATCAGCTATTAATTAGCTTACCGAAAACAACCACCCGCTACAAGAGTTTAAAACCTTATCTTTCCGCCATATAATACAAATTGCAAATCCTAAGGCTAAGCGCGTACTCTGGCTCAATCATCAAGCGGTAGCAGACTATGTACTAGCCGACTATAAAGCGTACCTCCCCTCTATTACTAAGACTCTCGCTACCTCTAGATTACTCCTACATATATCCTTTAATGGCTAGCAGACCCCCAATAGCAAGCTTACTCTTACTGGCGTATATATACATCACCTTAATAAGGAAGGTCGTATAGTGGACTACATACTTGCTCTACCCACGCAGCTCGGCCAGCACTTAGGAATTAACTACGCGGAAGTTATTAGCAACGTCCTTAATACGTTTAAGATTACAAAGGAGCGGCTTAGCTACTTTATTACTAATAACGCCCACATAAACGATACTTGTTTAGATTATCTGGCAGTTAAATTTAGCTTTAATAAGGCCCATAGGCGTGCCCGCTGCGCTTGCTATATCCTAAATCTAGTTGCTTAGCAGCTTATATTTAGTAAGAATAAAGAAGCTTTTAAAAATAAGGATGCAAATATACCGGAAGAAGAAGAGTTCCTAGAGCAGTGGCGAAAGAAAGGACCGCTCGGAACACTTTATGACCTTATTAATTCGATCAACACGCCTCAGCTTATGCAGCTATTTGAGCAATATCAAGTCAATAAGAACATGCCTCCACAGAAAGGCTTCCGAATTAAGCAGCTTATTAAGCCCGTTAAGACCCGTTAGAATAGCTACCATGCTGCCTTTAAACAAGCTATCGAACTCCAAGCGCCTCTTAATTCGTTTACTCAGTACCAAATAACAAAGTACGAAAAGGAAACAGCCTCACTTAGATCTAAAGGCAAGAAGGTACCTAAGCCTCGCCGCTATATCGCCGTTGGCGGCTTAAACGTATACAATTAGTCAATCATCAATAAATACATAGAGATCCTTAGCCCTCTTAAAGAAGCTATAAGCTTAGTAGAAGGTAAAGGCAAGGCTAGTAAACACAGCGCGATTTAGGAGGTCATTCCTACATTTAATTGGCTGCTTAGAGTCTTTAAAGAAAAGAAGGATCGCGTCGCTAAAGCTATAACAGAGGACTATCCGAATTAGGAAGCTATAGAGGATCATTTTATAATTAATCTAAACGCGGCCTAGGTAAAGCTAAACGACTACTACCTTAAGCTTAATAATACTCCAGTATATTACGCAGCAGTCCTTCTACATCCTTATTTTAAACGCTTCTGCCAGAACGCGTGGAGGGACAGGCCCGATTGGATTATTAGCGGCGACGCTGCCTTCTAAACTCTCTAGCTTCAGTACAAAGATCGTTTACTACCTTTATTAGCGGAACCAGAGGCACCGCCTCCAAAGCGCGTGCGAGCCTCCGCCGGTCGTGACAGTCATATTAACGCCTACTCTAGTGCCTCAACACTAAGCTAGATGGTCTGCGAGGACAAGTACACGCAGTAGAAGTTGCTTAATCCTCTACTAAAGGAACACCCGTTAGCCTAGGATCCAATTAAGTACTAGTGGCAGATGCAGATTAAGTTTCCACACCTCGCCCAGTTCGCCTTTAATATACTAACTATACCAGCTATAAGCTCAGATTATAAGCAAGGATTTAGTAAAGCTGGTAATCTACTAGAGCCTTATTAATCTAGGCTGCAGCTAATAATAATTGCTACTCTATAATACACGCGTTCTTAGAAGAAGATAGGTTATAAGAAGGCCGCTAGAGAAGGTAGTAAGTCTATTAATTTATATAAAGCTAATAGCTAATAAAGGAACAGCTGCTACACCTTCCTCTGCTACCTCCTAATCCTCTACACCACGCCAAGATCGCGATATACGCGCTGCCTTTACCGAGTCTGCCTTATAAACTGCCTCTAAGCCACGCGAACAAGCCTATACCTTATACTATAATTAATTAGTAGAGGAGCTTAGTAGGCAATATACTGCTACTAGGCAAAGCCATGGCGGATTTTCTATAGAACTTTAAATTCTATTGTCTTAGTAAGTAATTAGCAAGCAAGCAAGCAAGCAGACGTAATTTTAAGGCTAATAAGCAAGCAAGCAAGCAGAGGGCTTCTAAATCGGGCAATCAAGCAAGCAGGGGGGTGTTTTGCTTGCTTACTTGCTTATTAGCAAGTCTGGCTCCGTATCTATACAGTTAATTAAGGCTCTTAGTGTTCACTAAACGTCCAATCCAGAGACCTGTCTTAAGACTTCCTTCCTCGTAAGTATAAACGGCAGCTTTTTCTAAACCACTACTACGGCCTAATACTTTTTTGAGACGTCTCTTGTAGCTGCTTACTTCCCTTTCTAGGCCGTCCTTACTTTTAACTTATTTGGCATATCCCTGGGCTTTTACGGCTGCTTCTTTACTCCTACTGCTAGTAGTACACTCGCGTATCCTTGATCTTCTTCCAACTTAAGGACCTTTTTAAGATTATCTTCTGCTTCTAGTCTCTTGCTTGCTATCCTGCTAACTCTATACCTTATCTAAGTTGTCCTTCGAAACCATCCGGTAGCAGCTTCTCGGCTATTATAACTACCTCCGTCGCATATCCCTTATCTTTATATCCATAATATAGTCCTTTATTAAGACAACCTCTAAGGAAAAGCGCTGGCTCCTATACGTCCAATTCCTGTTTCCCTTGCAATCCTCAACAAGGTCCTTTACTAGCTTAGCCAGACATGGCTTAGTCCTGTCTTTAGTTATATAAAGATGGCTTAGGCACACGGTGCTTATTACTAATATCGTACTGCTGCCTTTATATAAGTCCCTTCCTTACCGCAGTATCCGTCCTTGTCGTGTAGCTAGCGCAGTACTGAATTCGGATGGCAGTAACAGTTGTGCTGCGATTAGTTATTATTTGAATAAGGAATAAGGTTAGCCCGGCCGAAGGCTCTAATCTGACGACATTCGACTAATTTGACTTAGTGACGGCGATGTGCTAATATCGAGGCTCTGGCTTAATTTGGTTCCTTGACCAGTTATAGCTTTTATACAGTTATTCGATTTAATTAAGGCTTCCGTGCTGTCAATTAATTAAGGCTTTACGTGTAGCTTTATATCTAGCTCTGTATTGTATAATCAGCTCTATATCCGTGCAATTAATTAAGGCTCTTAGCGCCGTTCTTATTGTGCAGCTAGCGCATTATCGAATTCTAGGGGCGGTGTAGAGTTTTGCCGGCTTTACTGCTAAATGGACTAATTAAGATTTTCTATCCCGGGGATAGAAAATTGCTATTAGCTTGGTAATAGGCGGTAAGCTGAACTAACATCTCTGCAGTAGGTTATTGCGACTAGCGTATCCTAACGCGTCGCGATTAAGAAAGTAAATAAAAAAAGGAGCTTTAGGAAATATAGTAATTAAGCAAACAAATAGAAATCTTTTTACGGCCGTTACCTACGTCCCCTCCCCCACCTTAGAACTTGACTGTCCCCTAGTTGAACATCCTATACCTGCCGCGGAGCCTGCTATAGAGCCTGCTGTAGAGCCTACTAGTTAAGCGTTCGTCTCTAAGACTGTCTCCAAGGATCGGACAATTTATTCTTCTTCCTAGCTTTAGCTGTCTTATCCGCAGGCCGTAACCTAATCTGGCTATAATCTCCTAGTTACACATTTTTCTTCTGCGGCTTAGCCTGTGTTACCTGCTGCGGAGCCTGCTTTGGAGCTTACTATGGAGCTTAGCTATACGGTCGTCTCTAAAGTTGCGGCTAAGGGTTAGACGATCCGTCCATAGGTACCACTTAATAATAGTCTTCCCTAGCTTTAGCTGCCTTATCTATAGGCCGTAACCTAATCTGGACGTAATCTTCTGGTTATACATTATTCTTCCGCGGCTTTATAGCTGTCCTAGTTGCATAGCTATCTTTAAGGGTTAGGTAATTCTAATAGTAGTCCCCCTAGTTTATACTTTTCTTATTACTAATCTTTAGCGCTACTCCGTTATAGAAGGCCTGCTGCTGCGTCTGTTCTTTCTTTAGTCTATCTAGGTCTGCTCCTTAGTACGTATGGAGCCAGTTCTTAATACCTTTTAATTGTCCTTTATTGCTGAGCCACGGAAGTTTAGACCTAGGTCATTCGCGCATCCCAGCTACTAGTCTTCTTTAATTAGATAGATATATAAGTCTTTGCTAAATAAGATCCTTTAAGCCTTAACACTCGTACTTAGTAAAACGGTAACTTCCTTCGCATCTAAAATAGGTCTGCTAGCCTTGTCCTTACGTACCTTACTGACCCTATACGTCCCACTGCGGTCGTCTAAAGGTAGTAGAATCCTGCGGGTATTAAGGGTCCTGCGGATATTAAGAGTCCTACGGATATTAAAAGTCCTGCGGAGGTTAAGAGCCTTATAGAGGTTAAGAATCTTGCGGAATAAAGGGAGCTTGGGCGCTATTCTGCTAGTCTTTGTGCCCTAGTGCTAGCTTATATCCTTATGCTGGGCCTTAAACTGTAGCTTAATTTAATAGCGTTGTAAACCTTTCTGGGTCCTTTTAGATTTGGTTAAGGAATAGTATTGACCGTGCAGCTACCGCAAGCTCCATCTTGCTCAATCTTAGGCTTTTTAGCTAGTTTACCGTCTCGTCCATTTCCTAATCTATAGGCACGGGCGGTACCTAGGCTCTTTTCTATATACCTAATCTAACTGGGTCCAGAAGTCTTCCTTCCCTTTAGCGGTCGAGCTCCTTAAGTTCTAAGTCCGTTTCTTAGCTAACTTAACAGGTGTCAGCTGTTTTATTTAGCTAAAAGATTACAGGTAGTTATAGGGTAGCATCTTTGCTTATAACCGGCTGCTAATTATGGAACTGTTTAACTAGCTAACAAAGGCTCTGCTCCTTAGGGTCTATTTTTAATAGACAATCTGCGCCCTTATATAAACTAAGCCTGTCCTCTATGGCTCTCTATAACTAATAGAAGTTAAAGAACTCTTATCTATTAGGATTAGCTCCCGTTTTGGCTATAGTATACCTTTAATATTTAAGCGGAAGTCCTTTTACAAACTAGTACCCTCGCTAAGCGTTCCCTAAATTGCCTGCCTCCGTAACCCTTTAGGAGATTAGTGTAAACTGCCTATAGTACTCGCGTACGCTAGGTGGGCTGCTCCTACATTATAGTATATAGGCCTCCAAGAATTCTACTGTCTCTATTTTATAAAAGCGGTTACTTCCTTAGTATTCTGCCCTAAGCTTCCTTATAAGCTCTATCTAATTACCGGCTATAAATTTAGGCAGACTTCGGATCTATATTCCTATCCAGTAATCGCAGTATTCCGGAAGACCCTGGTACTTTTCCTTACTCGTAACGTAATGTTGGGCGCATAGTCTTTCGTACTGCTTAATAAATTATAATATATCTTATCCTATAAAGTACAGAGATCTAACAGTTCCTGGGGCTGGTATAGGCTGAACTATAATATAGATCTTGTCTTAAGCCGTTAACTGCTAGTTATAGGATGGTGTATCTAGAGCTTCCTTAGAAGCTTATAGGTGATCCTTACGGCTCTTATCCTTTGTTTACTAAGGGTTATCGGTCCTAGGTGAATGCTGCGGTAGGTCCGCTTATATAGCCGTAGTCTTGACAGAGGGTGTCCTAGATAGCTGTCCTGGTGTTGGTTTATACTTAGTAAAAGAAGTATAGGCTCCGGTTCCTTCTGGCTGCTTCTTAACGCTTGGAGGTTGGTCTTTCTAGGAGAGCACAGAATCGCCATCTTCTACTACTGCCGGGTCTCGATACGTCCGTCCGTTTTAGCCTGCCGTTACTCCACGCGGTAGGGTGCTGCTAAGCCTTACACTTCTGCCTATATCTACCTCTTTATAGAACGCCTCTGTAGCCGCCGCTGACACGATCCAGATAACTTAAAAGAAGATAAAGCTAAGCTAGAATAGGAAGCTTTTGAGAGCAGATCTGATCTCATATACTTATAACCTTACTCAGTATTCTCTCTTCTATTCCTAAAGGGTAGCGCTAACTTCCTCTGCCGCTAAATACCTTAGATCTCGTTTCCATCTGATTAATTAGCTCTTAGCTTATTATCTTTGCATCTTTAATAAAGCTCTAGCCATGCTCGTGCGTAGGTAGTAGAAATTAGGTATCTCTAACTGCCGGTTAAAGCTATCTAATTAGCTCGCTGGTTCGCTTAATGTCCTTATATATAACTTTCCAAGACCTTTACTACTCCTTTTTGCTACTCTTTAGCCTATGCGTAGAGTCTAGCTGTCTGTCTTTTCCGCTGTCTTTCTGTTTAGGGACTTCTGGTTTCCCTCGCTGTCTAATACTACCTAGTTCTCTGCTTCTGCTGTCTTATTGGTCTAGCTGGCGGTTTTTTTACAGCTAGTCGTTCTTCTATAGCTGGCGGTTCTTCTATAGCTGTAGTATATTCCTGCGTATCTCCTATATATATAGTTGTGTATATAGCACTAGACTTCTAATCTAAAGAGCTTGCCGTCGTCCCTACGTGGAATGCCATAAAATATATGGGAGGGTACGACCACTCTAAGATAGGAAAGTCACAGTGCTGTCTGTTGTTGTTTTGCACCCAATATTGCATCACATACATCACGTGACTCTATCACGTGACTCGGTTGTCGTCAACCTTTACCCCAACCTCTAACCTTAGATAGTTCTATTTAATCACATAATACACAACTTAATATTCTGCAATCACGCTCGCCTTAACCTGCGCGTTTAACAGGTTATGAGCCCGGTTAGCTTAACGCAACTTACGCCTTTTTATTATTAGTTTTGAGTTAAACACGCCCTCTAGCGTCCTTGTACCTTAAGACTTGAATTAGTATAAAAACGCGTTTAAACCTCAACTCCTTTTAACGTATATTGCTTGCTCCTCAGCTTTTACAAGCTTAAGCCTCGTTCTTATAAGCTACCAGCCTCACAAGCAACTTACCTCACGAGCTACCTCACGAGTTACCTCACGAGCTACCTTATAAGCTGTCTGCCTTACGAGCTGCCTGCCTTACAAGCTATCCGCTTCACAAGTCTTCAAGCTATAGGGCATCTAATATACCCTAAGAAAAGGCCCATCGATTGCAATGACTTAAAGGACACTTATTAGTGGTTGACTAACACCAAATTGTAATGGCGCTAGGGCGCGTCACCTGCCGAACTCTGTTATATTCTGCGGACCCTGACTTATGCCAACTAATTAGGATTTTCCATCCCCGGGATAGAAAATCGCTATTGGCTCGCTTACTACTAGCGCCTTAGCGACCCCTCTGTATTTACGTTAACTCCCAACGGCCTTCCTCTTTTTAGTAGTTAATTAGATAACGACTACACCGAGACGGATAAGCTATAACTATTGGAAAGTCTTCATCCTTAAAAAGGATTATCACCACTTTATCCTTATCTCTTAACCCACATACTAATTATCTCTTTTACTATATTAGAAACTCCTACCGACAAGAAACATCTTGGTATTATCCTTAAAGGCCAAGACAACTACCTCTTATGGTCTACCAAAAAACGCTATAAGCTTTATTTAAGAGCGCTCTAGAAATATATTACCGGCAAAGTAACTACTCTAGCCAACAACACCTCTTTAAAAGATAAAGAAAAGTATACTCTTAGGGAATCTTAAGCCTTCTAGTTAATATACAAATTGGTTAACTTTAAACTCCGATTATATATTAAAAACTAAACGGTAAAGTATGCCTAGGAAATACTTAATGGACTATATACTAAAGTCGGCTGGGTCTCTTACTACCTTAGACTTAAGGCGCTTATTAACACGCATTTAGGCGACTCCCTTAAAGAATATTACACTAAATATAAAGCTGCTGCTGAATAAATAAAGCAACTTTCTAAGGAAATACCTTGCTTAAATATAACTTATACTAGGCCTATACGAAATAGGGTAACAGATACTTAAATAACTGGTATCTTCCTTTATAACTTAGGTGATTACTATTAGAACTTCCGCGATAGTAAAATTACGCCTAGTTATAAAGAGAACACGCCTTCTACTCTTAACGATCTTATTATAGAACTCCTTAGCCTTAAACTCTATAAGGAAGCTTATTAACTAGTTAATGACGAGCCGTCTGTAATATTACTAGGCGCTCGGTTACTCCTAAATCGGTCTTATATAGCACCTATTGCTACACCTAATAGAAAATAGTGCGACTTTTATAAGTTACCTAATTACTGGACTTGTAACTATAGGGCTATAAAGACACCTACTAGCAAACCTAAGAGTAAGAAGAGGCGCTTTACCTAAAATAGAACTCCTCTACCTAACTAAAGTAACAATTAACTAACTAACTTCTTAAGCAACCATAAAAGGATCCTCGTGCTTCTTAATATAGTAGATTCTTAACTAAATAGATAGTACTTTGATACTGGAGTAATATACCACACTTATAAGAATCGCAAGCTTTTTAAAAACTTTTAAGAATATAGGATTAAAGTTAACTCCGCCACTAGCATTACCTACGCTACTAGGTACGGCGATGTTAACGTCGTTATATCTCTACCGTGGGGCAATAACGTACTTAGACTCTGCAACGTACTCTATATTCCAGACCTCTTTATTAACCTTATATCCAGCTCTACCTACTAAAGAGATAGGATAACTATTAATACCGCAGATTATTTTCTCCGCACTAAGGATAAAATAAAACTAGCGCACTTCTTTATATAGAAAGGGCTTTACCGCCTTAATAAACCAAATAATTTACGTACTACTCTTTCACTAATAGGCCTAGATTACAACTCTTGGTGGTGGTATAAGAGACTTAGCTACCTAAACTTTGTAGATATAAGATGTCTAGGACTTCCTACTAAACCATTTAACTGTAAAACCTATGCCGTCTTAAAAAGACATAAATTATTTAATCGCGGTCCTTAATAGTGTGCTATAGCTGCAGGCGAACTGGTTTATATTAATATTATCTATCTTACGCTAATCGGCATTAAAGGCGTTAAATACGCTATTACTTTTACCGATGACTATACTAGATGGATAGAGGTCCGTTTCCTTAGGTTAAAAGATACTTATAGCGTTTAAGACGTTATTAAGAACTATATTGCCTAGTTAAAAAAGTAACTTAGCCCTTTTAAAAGGGTTTAATTTAATAACGGTAAATTAGATAACTGGCTTATAAGGAACTGGTTTACCTCTTGCGGCATTAAGCTTAAATTCTCTTGCGCTAACTCACCTGAATAGAACGGAGTTATGGAGCGTAATTAGCGAACGCTTACTATAAAAGCTCGCTGCTTACGTATCTATAGTTATCTACTATAAAACCTTTAGCCTAAATTTATTTAAATAGTAGCCTATCTGCCTAACCGAAGTCCCTTAGCTCCGCTCTTATATCTTATACTATATAAGAAGCGCTACGGCTTAAAGCCTAGCCTTAACCACCTACGCACTATCGGCTCTATAGTTTACTGCTATAAGAAACCTATATAGTCTGATAAGCTAGGACCAAGAGCTAAGAAGTTTACTCTTATTAGTTTTAAAGGGAACTCTATTTACTGAGTATGGGACTCTTAGTCTTAGCAGGTATATAGAGTTAAGGACATTACTATCTTTAAGACTATTAAAGCTTAAGATGTTCCGCTTTAGGGGGAGAATAAGTAATAGGGGGAGAATAAGCAGTAGGGGGAGTACGATACTAATCCGTAGGGGGAGAATCATTAGTTTACGTCTTATCCTCGTCCTATATCAACATTACCACTTCCTTAAAAACTACATAAAGAATCTATATCACGGGATCTAGAATTTATGACTTGGAATCTAATTTCAAAACCACCTCTAAGATAATCTGGCCGTAAAACTTACGCTAGTTAAGCTCTTTAGGAATCTATTAAAAGCGAAGCTCTTCTTAATAAGGTTCTTTTAAGCTATATTACTATTAACTTACTTAGCTCTGCCGAGTATGATTACTTTAAGATCTATAAGGATTACGCTTGGCAATCTAACTAAATTCTCCTTAATATGTTATTTATATACGATCCCCTTAAGCTAATAACCTTAAGAGAAGCTCTTAGCAGCCTATACATAAAATAGTGGCTAGAAGCTATGCAGGACGAACTTAAATCTCTCCTATAGAACGAAACCTGGCACTCTATCTAACGCTTATTAGTAAACTCTTTATATAAAGTCCTTAAAGGCAAATAGGTATTTAAGATTAAGCGCGGGCTAAAAGGGGAAATACTTAGGTATAAAGTACGCTGGGTTGTTAAAGGCTATAAACAGCAGTACGGTATTAATTACGATTAAACCTTCGCCGTAGTGGTTAAGCTAATGGCCTTCCGTACGCTATTCGCCCTAGCTGCCTATTATAATCTTAAAATCGATTAAATAGACGTTAAAACGGCATTTCTTAATGGTTAAATTATTGAGGACGTATATGTTAAATACCCTTACGGCTTTAGTAAATCCGGAGAGGTCTGCTGTCTCCTTAAAGGTCTTTATGGCCTTAAGCAGTCACCTCGTATGTGGTATAAAGTTATTTACAACTTCCTTGTAAGCCTTAGCTTCTAGAAGCTTTAAGCCGATTATAGCGTTTTTACAACTAAGAACTCGCCTTTTACCTCTGCGAATAGCCTTATTATATTAGTTTATATAGATAATACTAAGATTATTAGCAGTAGAGCCGCCGTTAACTCTCTTAAACAGCAACTTTATAGCAAATTTAAGATAATAGATCTTGGCCCTATTAGCTACTACCTTAGCATAACTATTACTCGCAATTATAAGCTAAAGACTATTATAATCTAGTAACGCTCCTACCTTAAGCGCGTGCTCCAGACCTTCCACTACTAGGATAATAAGCACGATAAGGCCTTATTAAATCCGATAAAGACTCCCATAGATAAGAAAGATTAGTATCTTAAATCATTTAACGGCTAGGCCTTAAAAGATAATATTAAGATCTACCAATTATAGGTCGGCTCCCTTATGTATATAATAATCGAGACTTAACCAGATCTCGCCTTCGCAATATTGTAAGTTAGCCAGTTTAGCTATAATCCAGGACCTTAATACTTTACCGCAATTAAATAGATATTTTAATATATTGCAGGGACCCTAGACTACGGTATAACTTATAGCGGCAACTACCAAGATCTAATAATCGCTGGCTACTTAGATGTAAGTTACGGCGATAGTGTTATAAATTAACGCTTATCCTTCGGATATATCTTTATGCTTAACGGTGGGCTAATTACCTAGAGCTCTAAGCGCTAGATAACTATCACTCTATCGATAACTAAATCCAAGTATATAAGCCTAACGCAAGCGGCAAAGGAAGCCTTATAGCTAAGGTTGCTGCTTACCGAGCTATAATAAATTAACTAACCTAACCTTAGCGTTAAAGTATGAAAGGATAACTTAGCAGCGCACTTAGTTCTAAACGCCATCGGACTTATTACGATCTTCGGTAATAATAAGTCTTTAATAGCACTTACTTAGAACCCTAAGTTTTACCAGCGTACTAAGCACATTAATATCTAACACCACTTTATACGCGATAAAGTCACTAACAAATATGTTAAACTCACCTTCGTTAATACTAGCGATATAGTAGCTGACGCCCTTACTAAGCCCCTTAGTCTAATTAAGTTTAACCAATTTCTTACTTTAATAGGTCTTTATTCTGCTAAAGGGTAATATAGAGGAAGGACTTTAGGGTAACGTTAGAATAAGAATGAGGAAAAGATGGAGTACTTTAAGCATTAGCCTAATTAAGTTAGGTAAAGGGTAATTCTGAAACTTATATTTCTAGCTTCCAATTTTACTAAGTTTAACGTTTAAAATAGGCCGATGAACAGCTCTGCCTTATAAGCTATCTTACGAGATATCTGCCTTATAAGCTGCCTTATAAGCTACATTATAAGCTTATTCTAGCCTTACTAAACGCCTTACCTACTGTGATTAGCTTCTACGCTTTATAACGGATAAGGGAACTGTGCTATAATTATATACTAGCGTCTATATGTTGCTTGGCAGTGTCCATCTCAGCAACGTATAATGCTGAGACCTCTTATAACATTCGCGTATATCGAACGCAGTCACTACGTGGCTAATTCGCTTTTCAATATTATTAAACTTATTAATATTTATTATTTATTCGTTTAAGAATTATTTTATGACGCTATTACCGCTTATGACCAACTGGGATATCTGTACGCGTGTATAATCCTAATAAGTAAACCCATCGGGACGATCTACCTTAACTACACCATCGTCTATAACCGTTACACCCCCCTCTATTAGTCCTACAATGCCGTCCAAAGCTAATATACACGCCGCTGCCGCAGAAGAGTATAAAATTGCTAAAGAGTAAAGGGAACAAGCCCGAGATAAAAGGGAGATTTAGAAGTATAAGGAAGAGCGCAAAGCCCGCCTAGTGGAGGAGGCTCGCCAGTACAAATACCACCAGGCTCAAATGGCTTAATTATAGTTAGGCTTGGCCGCTTCGGCCTTATAAGCTACCGCAACAGCTGCTATAGCTAATGACCTTAGTAAGCCTCTCCCTCCTAGCGTAAAGTCGCTTGAACTCCGCCTTTTTGGCGTTATAAAAAGGGATTACCTAGATATTTTTAAGGGTACCTTTAATCTAGTAAACCTTGCCCGCCTTTAAGTTTATACTGCTCGGATTAAGATCGCTGATAAAATACGGATTGAGAACGGTACTCTGGTTATAAGAAAGGTAAAGGTAGATAGGAAGCTATTTGTAGAAAAAGGTGTCTGGTTTAAAGGCTTTACAAACTATATGGTTATTGCTGGCACCCTCTATATATGCCCGCCGGACCTTATCGCTAGTATACTTCTCTAGATAAATATAATTCGTACCTTATCGACCTAGTATATCTAGGTAAGTTGCATACTTAATCTAGTACTTGACTATTATACCTTTGTAATAACTAATAGCCAACTAAAGCCCGCTAATTAGTAAATACTAGCCTAGTATATAGCGCTATACCTTATAATGTCTAGTACTATCGGCTTCGCCGCCTTAAAGAGACCTAGGTTAGATACCTCCTATACCTCTAATACCTACCGCAGGTTTAACTCTAGAGGCTATAATAATTTACCTTATAGATACCCGTATAAGTGCTTAAAGTGTAGTAAAGATTACGCCGTATTATCTAAATCTTGCGCCTAGAAATAGTAAGGCGAACCTTACGAAGTAGGGTCTAGCCTAACTATAATATTAACTTTAATTACACGCCTAGGACCTAGGCCTAATACGTTACTATTATTCCCTACCTTTATAAAAACGAAGGCTCTCTACTACTTTTTATTGCCCCTGAGGATCTTAGCGTAGCACTCCCTTCTATCTAACTACCCGGGCAATCTACTAGCTATCTTAGTAGGTATCCTAACCTATAGCTGTAAGATAGGAGCCGAATCTGTTTTTACCCTAAGATCTTATAGGAATTATAACTCCTTTTAGGATAACGCCGACCTTATCTCTAAGAAAATAGCATTAGACCTTGTAAAAGGACATATTAGAATCGCAATAGAACCTATTATAGTTTTACCTCTTGGCCTAGTGCCAAAATCGGATAGAGGATACCGCCGAATTTATAATCTCTCCTTTCTACTAGCATTTTTAGTTAATAATACAATCCTAGAAGAATATGGAGCACTGGTATATACTACAGTTACCGCTATTTAGGCCTATGTTATTTCTATAGGCCGTAGATATCTGCTGCTTAAGAAAGATATTAAAGATGCGTTCTGTATGGTCCCCCTATCCTATAGGGTAAGAACATTAATGGGCTTCTCCTGGGAAGGTGTTACCTACTAGGAATGCTGCCTATCCTTTGGTCTTCGAACTGCGCTACTTATATTTAACCTCTTCGCGAAAGGCCTATACTAGATACTCTACTTATAACTACTTTACAAGGTAGAACACTACCTAAATAACTTTATCTTTATCCTTACCAACCTAAATAACTTAGCGGCTATCACTAAGACCTACATCTCTGTTACTAACTCTTTAGGTATCCCTCGAAATGACTCTAAAGATACAGTAGGAACTGTTATTGAGGTTCTAGGATATACTATTAATACCGTATAAATGTAAACTCGATTATCACTACAGAAACAATCACGCGCTATTAAGGAGGTTACTACCGCACTCTAATACGGCTTATTGTTGTTTCTTTAAGCCTAGCAGCTTGCGGGCTACCTCGTATGGTGTGCCTACGTAATTAGGCTTGGTTGATTTTACTTTAGATCCCTTTAGATCTTTATTACTACTTAGCTGGAGACTTTGGCAAACAAGTATAAACTTAGGCGATTTAGCACTGAGTTGCGAAGTGACTTATGTGTTTAGCTTAACCTACTTACTATAAGTAATAGGGTATTGTTCTTTAACAACGTTAAGCATACCCGTATTTATTTCTTTACTAACGCCTCTACCCGGTTTAGGTTTGGCGGCTTTTACTTCTTTAAGGAACTTGAATATGAGGATAACTAGTAGTGGTATACCGCCAACCTCCCCTAATCTTAGGCGTTTAGTATATTACTTAAGCCCAGTTAATAAGTAGACTATATTAATCCGAAGGAGATATACGCTATTGCTTACGCATTTAATCTATGGTCTACTAACTGGTAGCATAACGCGCTATTTATTTACACTGATAGTATAGTGGTTTACTATAGTATTAAGAAAACTGTCGTCCGCGGCGTAGCAAATGAATCGCTCCATAAGATCTTGCTGGCTGCTATAGCTTACAATATTACACTATCCGCGAAGTGGATCCTAGGTGATTTAAATAGCTTAGCTGATGCACTATCTTAATTTTAGGCCGCGGCTATCCATTAGTTCTGCCTACACTAGGCCCTTAATTTACTACTACTAAAGCTAACGAGTTTTTAACTAGGTGCCGTAAACCTAACAGACTACTTATAACCGCCTATAAACTTTAAGGATAACGTTAACGCGCCATCCGACCTCTACGCGCTCCTCCTCTGGCACGGCCTTACGCTAGCGACCCGTAGGAACTATTCCTTAGCAGTTAACAGCTGGGAGTTATACTGTGTACTTAAAGGAGTCTCCCCCTACCCAGCTAAGCCGCGTGAACTAGGTAAATGGATTGCCTACTGCGCGTTTGGTACCTCCCAGCTATAGATAGGCAGGCTTAAGGCTGAAACCTTACGAGCCTACGTCTCCGTAATTTGCTCGCGTTACGTGGACTATAGCATCTTAATTGTGGTATTTAAGGATCCTATAGTACACTGATTACTTGCCGGAGCAGCTGCTATCTCTCCCTTAGTAAAGAAGGATAAGCAGCCTATTACTAGGGATATTCTAGCCCAGGTAGTAATATACGGCCTATCGCTACTAGATGTCAACACTGATGCCGTATTTACCCTTGCATTTGCTGAATTTCTATAAATGGGTGAGATTACGTACACTACGGCGGAACTTAAGAACCGAATGATTTTTCTAGCAAAAAAGGCTACCTGACGCGATATTACCTTTACGCCTAGTGGGATAATATTCCGCCTTAAATGGAGTAAAGCCGATAAGTAATACTAGGGCGTTAATATCGCCATTGCGGCGGTAGGCGGCCTATTATGCCTAGTCGCTGCTATAATAAAGCTGTTTAATAGGGACCCCTAACCCCTTAACTCCCCCTTATTTAGTCTTAATAGAAAACCCTTTGCCTCTCTAGGGGTTTACAAGATTTTCTCCTCCTGCCTAATAGCCGCTGGAATTAACCTAAGTAGCTACTTAAACCACTCCTTCCGCTAGGGCGCTGCCCAGTTCGCCGAAGATTTAGGGTGTTTATATTAGCAAATTCAGCAACTAGGTCAGTGGTTATTAGAAGCCTTTCGCCTATATATTAGGACTAAGACCACTAACCTTTGTTGCCTTAACTCTTACTTTTAGCGTAGTGTTCCGCTTTTAGCGTAAGGATTGCTAGCCGGATATTAAGATTGCCGCTAAGGCGCTAGTAGTAAGCGAGCTAATAGCGATTTTCTATGCCGGGCATAGAAAATCCTAATTGGTTGGCTTATAAGTCAGGGTCTATAGAATATGGCAGAATGCGACAATGTGGTAGAATATGGTAGAATGCGGCAATATAGCAGAATATGGCAGAATATGGCAGAATATGGCAGAATACAGTAGAATGCGGTAATGTCTTATTGGGCGCAGGAGCTTCGCTTGGGGACATCTGGTTACTTTAGGGCAAATCCTTAGTAGATTTAAGTGCTAGGTACTAGCAAAACCGCTAAGAACTAGCCCTAGAGTGACCTTATAGCCCTACGTCTCCTAATTATACGGTTAAAATTAATATCCCCTTACGTGACTGCGATAGATAGATACTAGCGTCTATATATTGCTTAGCAGTGTCTATTTTAGTAACGCACAATGCTAAGATCTCCTATAACATTCGCGAATATTAAACACAGTTACTACGTGGCTAATTCGCTTTTTCCTACCTGCTATCCCTTACACTTAGTATGCATTATATATAGATAGCGCTTTAAGGCAATTCTTTAGCAGGTGCTAGGAACTAGTAAAACCGCTAAGGACCCGCCTTAGTGCGACTACCACAGTTAGATAGTTTTGCAGCTATAGGCTTGTGGTTGGGGATATCTGGTTACTTTAGGGCAAATCTTTAGCAGATTTAAGTGCTAGGTACTAGCAAAACCGCTAAGAACTAGCCCTAGAGTGACCTTATAGCCCTGCGTCTCCTAATTATACGGTTAAAATTAATATCCCCTTACGTGACTGCGATAGATAGACTAGGTGTATAGGAAGTTTTAATAGGCAATGTAATAGATGCAATACCGTTTAAGGGGGAGTGTTATTTTATACCTAATATTACATTATATACATTACATAACTCTATTACGTGACTCAGTTATCATTAACCTTTACCCCAACCTCTAACCTTAAATAGTTTTATTTAATCATATAATACACAACTTAATATTCTGCAATTACGCTCGCCTTAACCTACGCGTTCAACATCTGTTAGTCGGTTAGTCGTCAGTTATAATTAATTAGTAGGAAAGCAGTCTGTAAGAAGAAAGGAAAGAATGTATTCTGGTAAGTCGTGATAGCGAGAAGGAGAGAAGCCGAAGGCTTAATATATACAGGAAAATGCCAAGGCACTAAGTAGTGGCCCATTTCACCCCACCACAATAGTACTATTGTAAATGTTACTCTATCATTGTACTCCGGCCTGGTTAAGTTAGGTTAAGTAACTAATATTAGATAAAGGAGGTAAGGAGCTATAATATATTAGTGGAGAATAATGTTAGTATAATGGTAGTTATAAGGCCCTAGTAGATTCCAAACTATATGGGCCCTATAACTTATTTATGGTACAATAGAAGCAGGCATGCCCTTTATATCTATAGATAGATATATTAGTCTAGTAAGAGGGGGATAGCTAAAGAATAGTCTAGTGGAAAAATACCGTCTTAATAGACTCTCTAGGAACGCGATATACTGTTTATTGCTTCCTATAAAAGTATACGCTAAGCTAAATTCTGGAATATAACATATCGCATTTTACAATTTGGCTTAGCGCTAACTATAACGAATCTTGATATAGAACGCTGTCCCTGGTTTCTATACTTCCTTTAGCAATTACAATCCCCTACAAAAGGTTCCGGCTTATTAAACGTAAAGTGGTATAATATCCTCAGAGTTATGTAAACCTAATTCCCTACGCTTTAGATGCTTTGGATCAATTGTTTGATTACTAAAATGCCCGTTTAAGAGAGAAAGTATAGGGGCTTTTAACGCCTTAGTGGTGGACACTAAGTCTAGTATAGTTTTACCTCTGCGGCACTCGTTTCCGGGAAAAGGAAAGAGGTGCTTACTATTTATAAGCTAACTTGGGCTTTCAAGACGGCATATCTTAGTAGTACTCGGATATATCTAAATTAAAAGGTATAGTAAGAAGAAGACTTAGATATATAGAGCTGGTTTCGCCTAATTTGAATAAGTATGCACCTTTGCCTTTTATACGCAGCATTTATTAGCTGTATTTATGCTCTTGTTGCTTTAAGGCCTTACCAATTATCTGCCTACTGTAGCTACCCCGGCCTTTCTCGCCTTATGAGCTCTTGCTATTTGTTGATCTGTGCCGGCTTAATTATATCCTTCCTTACTATTCTTTTTACTGTTATTTATATAGTTACGATTATTATATGCTTAGCTACGTGGATTATAACTTAGAAACCTCTTTCTAATTTTAAAAAATGGCCTTGCTGGATAACTAAACTTACTCTTGCGGCTTATTCTCTTTGTGTTATTCTAGGAGTAGTTGGTTTTATTTTGGAATGGGTTGGTTCGGAATCCACTTATTAAAAAGGAATAATCATTTTTAAGACCTTGTCACGATGTATGGGATTAGCTGTGCCTCTTTTTGATATAAATCTTGCTGTTGGGGTTTTCTGCCTATACTAATCTGTTTATTAGACTATGATGTAGCATAAGCTTATAGGGGTTAACCTTAGCTTAAATTTTACGAAGTAGAGTGAGAATATAGGCCGACGTTTTAAGAACTGGGACGAGGATAAAGTTTAACATTTTGTGCTTTGGTACCCTCCTAGTATTACCTTTATTGGTATAATTCTTATAGCAGCTTTTTCTCCGTAAGCACGCGATACTCATATATATAGCTTAAACACTAATCTCTGTTAGGATGAGTTTGAAATTGAGATTTATTTTATAATGCATATTGCTACCCTTTATGGTATTGCCGTCTATATGCTATTGGCTTTTATTTCGCGATTGTTATAAGGAAATAGCTTAAGCTAAGGCCTAAGCGAATGTAGAAACTAAGGCCTTTTGCTAAATCAGTCTCTTTATTCTTACTGCTATAATTCTTACTTTTACTACTTAATTTGCTTGCTTTATTGTCTAGGGAATTGTTAAGCCATTTAAAGATGCTATTTATATTATAGACTTAATACGTCTGTTAAAACTATTATATATCAGTATTAACAGTTATAGTTCTCTTTTATACTATTAACTATTTTAAGCATTCGTTAGTCTAAGGCGATTTTACGGCCTATTATACGGTTTTTAAACTTGATTAAAAATCCCTAGGAAATTCTTTATAATTTAGAGGAGTTCTTAATTAGAATAGGGGCATCGGCCAAAGTATCTATAGTTAGAGAGGATACTGGGTTGCCAGCGGCGAAACTAGAGTTTTTGGACTTATATCCTTAGTTAGAAGCTTAAGTATAGGCTCTTAAAACTTCCGCTATTTTCTACTAATACCGCGTAGTTAGGATCATTAGAGGTTAGCTTAAACATCCCTAACTTTACCCTATATCCTTAGTATAAGCATACCTCTAAGAATATCTAGATAAAGGAACCAACTACCTTCTAAGCTGAGGGTGGTGGCGTAGATGACAACACTCGACTAAATATATTATATGTTAATCCGTTGGGCTTAAGAAACGATAAGACCTTTATAATGGTTAACTTAGAGGCGCGTATCTATGTGCAAATTGCTATAAAAAACCTTCCTTACTAGGCAACTAATTTGCTCCCTTCTTTAAAAGTACGCCTAAAACCAGACAATTTGTCTTAAATTGCTTCTTCTTTAGGACCGTATAACTTATTAGTAGTATCTTATAACGTGCTTAAAGTGCTTAGCCTAGGGCAGTTAGGAATTCTTTTATATATACTTAAGTGTTTTTATGTACCTCCTATAGAGTAGGAGGTAGAAGTGACCGCTATTCTTTACCTTTTATATCCTCCTTCTATTCTTAACGAAATAAGTAATAAGAAGTGGTTAATAGTTAAAATAAGCTTAGAACTTTTGCTTTTGTTATATTACTAATAATCTAACAGTAATAACTTGTATTGGCTATCGAAATTGGCCATTGAAATTTGTCAATCTAAATCGGACTTGCTTACTACCGCCTTACTACTGTCTTTAATGCCTACTATCCTATATATCACCACCCTGCTGCTTACCCCTATATATCTTACTACATGTTTCTATTGCCTATACCTACCTTATGTATATAGAGAGCCTATTCTACTGTTATAGTATATATAATTACGCCGAGGTATACTATAAGTTTACTTATCTTCGATATATGGTAAGAACTTGGTGTATAAAGTGCCAGGAGACGCATAAAAGATGCCTAGTAAATGTGGTTGCAATGTAAGGAAAACTATTATTATGTTATATATAGCTAACACTCTATTCTAGCGAATACCGGCTTAATAAGAACTGCGATAAGTTAACTATCTACTCTACAGACTAAGGCTGATATAAGAATTTTTAGGTGACTATAGGGACACGCCCTTAAAATAAAAGCTATGAGGGGGTTGAGCTAGGAGTTTAAGCCACTTATAATTCCGTCCTCGCCATCCGTCGCCGCTCAATCCATTTGTCACTTTAGTCCATCGATAAATTTTTATTCCCACTATGGCCGGCTATGCAACAACTAGTTCGGATGTGGCCGTAGCTGCACGTAGTGATCTATTTGGACTGGAGCCGATTTGGCGCGTTTGGCTGGAGCTGATTTGCATTAGCTATAGATCCGGTGATTTAATTGGTGGCGTGGAGTAGATTTTGAGGCTTTGGAGCTCTTGGAGCGCCAGTCGTATATCTAATTAGAAGAAGGTGGCTGTAGAGGAAGGATTAATAAGGTGTTAGAGTGTGGTATTAAGCTAATTGGTAGAGCTGTACAATGACTCGGTCTTCTGGAATGCGAGCGTCCCCCATACAATCTATAAAGCCTGCTTACTTCCTACTCTCCTTCCTATATACTTAATTACTTAGTGGCTCGATTTTACCTCCTTAAATGCTATAGAGCGATTCTTATACGCGCCTACTAACAGCATTATTTTTATACCAAAATTAACTAATCTAAAGTGTAACCGACTACCGACACTGCGCTGAGACACAAGATCACCGCTTGGAAGGCTCCAAGACGGCGTTACCGCCACCCAATATATTGGTTGCAGATCAATATTGGTGGCAGATTACCGTTCCCATTT